>Ga0209336_10000472_pt1 | contig 20710 bp, 32 predicted proteins | sample LinPmetageLP32_FD_184042 | JGI IMG/M metagenome (GOLD analysis project Ga0209336, IMG submission 184042) | Marine viral communities from the Pacific Ocean - LP-32 (SPAdes) (version 2) | ecosystem: Environmental > Aquatic > Marine > Oceanic | place: Pacific Ocean | collected 2009-08-23 | reverse complement strand
TGCTGTTAATGTTACTGGATCACACATTAGAAATAAATCTCCGTAGTTATTGTTAATACTCTAAATGGTAAAGGTATATTTTGCGATATCTCCATAAATGGATTGTTATTATATCCTAAAAAATGTACAGCTTTAGTACCTGTAAATGCAGGTATACCTGCCGAAGTTGTTATATCTGCTATGTCGTTCATCGGTACATCTAAGTTATTTACTTGTAAATTATAACTGTTTGATAAATTAAATATAGCTTTAGCTATTTTTCTTGGATGTGATGTTAATGGTGATTTTGTTGCAGATGAACCTATAGCTCCATCAGCTGGCATTGTATTTATTTCTACTGTGTAATTTATTCCTATATCTACTGCTGGTGCAGGATTAGAAAAAACGCCAACACCACCGCTAGTAACAGTTGCACTTCCATAATAATTTATGTCTCCTCCCTCTGTAGAGCCTGATGTAGCATGTACTACTAATCCTCTCATATCTGGTGTTGAGTTTAAACCCGACCATGTTTTAGATTTTGTAAATCGTAATTCTACATTATTAGCTGTAGTTATAGATGAACTAATTACTATATGATATTCACCTGAATTACCTGTAGCTGTTACAGATTGTATTGTATGTTCTGTGCCAGTACCTGAAAATTGAAACGCCTCACCTTGTTGTGGTGCATTAGTAAATCCATCAGCAATAAACCCAGACGAGCTACTCGTTGTACCATGAGTGAGTGGAGTGCCATGAGGTTGGTAGCTCGCTGACAACGTTTTTGTCGCTGTCATATCTGTAGGTATATCAAATGCTGTACTTGCTACTTGTTCTAAATAGTAAACATCAGCACTATTGATTGTTCTTTTTACTGACATATATGCAATACTTGTAGTACATGCAATAGATTCTATAGTGCCTGTTGTATTCCATTGAAACCAACCAGATACTTCTTGCAACCTTTGTGATGAATAAACTGCAATAGTACCATCAGAGTTGACTATAAAATATAATTGTTCGTCACGATCACTCATTGAATCTAAATGTGCTGCGTCAGTTGCTCCAGTTACTAAATGTCCAGACATCATAGCTATTGGTGCTGATGCAAATTCTTCTGTAGCACTGTTAAATACATACTCTCTTACTGTTCTACCATTATTTTGTATGTATATTGTTGCACCATCATACTGTCTAGGCATAGCTTTTTGCTGTGCGCCATAAGTAGATTGTCTTACTACTTCGATATCAGCTGGTGTAATAGGTTTACCTATAGATGCTTTTAAATAAAATTCAGATGTATTAGTTAATATTTCTAATACTTTGCCAGATATCAAATGTCTTATTTCATTAATTTCATTAGATGATATTTGTATTTGTATTGATTCATTATCATTACCCTCACCTGTGTCAAAGTTAAAAAACTCAGATACTTTACTAGCTTGTATACCATCAGGTAGATTAGTTACTCCTGCAAATATAAGACGTTGTTGAAAGAATGCTACAGCTTTTGGAAATCCGTTTATGTCAGAGAATACTTGTTCTTGCCAATCTCTAGTAGCTGCATGTGTTTTGACTACTACTCTAACGCCACCACCATCTACTGATTCTAATGCTGTATCACCTGAACCAGCGGTAAATGTATAATGATTATCATCTACTACTGTTATACTGAATGTACCATTAATGTTTGCAGTAGCTAAACCATTACCATCTACATCAAATATATCTTCTGCTCCAGTTATAACTACTGATGCACCTGTTACCAAACCGTGTTGTATGTGTGTAACTTTTACTACACCACTACCTTGTTGTGTTGAATATGGATCTTCATCTAACTCTACTTCTAAATCATCTTTTAGAGTTACTGTAATAGTAGTTGTATTGGTAAAGCCTGTAACAGTAGCTTCTGTACCATATATTTTAATTGTTGTTCCTACATAATCAGATGTAAAATATGCAGCACTAGATACAACTGTTTTTCCTGTACCTGCTGTATCATCATTACAATCTAGAGTTACAGTTTCTGGTGCAAACTTAAAATAAGGTTGATATATTTGTTTACCATTATTGCTAGAACTAAATGCAAAATTTGTTTTAGTAAAAGTTGTAGCTCCTGTTCTAGTTATGATTTGTGGTATAAAGCTTTCGTGTACAATAATCATTGTATCGCCTTGCTGTGTAAAATTTAATTCAAATAAATTACTAGTAACCCAAGGACAACTTGTTATTGTTTGTAATAAAGTTCCTGATGTTGAATATATTTTTAATGCTGTGTTTTGAAAAGCTAAAATATATTCTTGTGTACCACTAAATACAAATGATTCTAATCTAGAATGACCACCTAAGTCTGCTCTAAAAAACGTTCCTGGTCTTCTTTCTATGGCTCCTTGATTTCTTAATATTACATTACGTGCTTTTTGTAATCCTCTACCATAAGCACGCAAATCATTACGTGATATAAGTTGTGGATCTAACTCTCCAGAATGAAAGCTTGTCTGGTTAATTCTATGTATTGGCATCTATGAGCTAACAGTAGCTTTGATAGTTCCAATGCTACTTGTGTTCCTCCTATTTCTAAATCTAGTTGTATCTATTTTTCTAGTTGTTTGTGCTTGTGAATCTTGCGATCTAGCAATAGCTAGTTGTGCAACAGAACGACTTGCATACAATTGAGATAAACTATCATTTCTAGCAATAGCACCTGCAAATAATGATGCAAGTTCAAATACTAATGCTTGTGTAAAATAGGGTGGGAAATCAGCTTCTGATGGTTGGTATGTAAAATCTGCTACTACAGTATCGCTAGTAGAAGCATCACAAAATATTTCATTACTATATCTATCATATTCAATAACATTGTCATTGACAGTAATAGTATGAATAATTAATGTTCCCTCTGGTAACGAATACTTTGCTTCCCATCTTGCTTCTGGTACTTGTGTGTTTCTAGACAATTGTTGTTGTTTAGAAGCAAATCTCCATCTACATCTGGTCAACATAGTTTCTAAAGTAGTTTCGTATAGTTGTGATGCTACTGTTGATTCAGTAGTGTTTGCAGTAAATGATGTAATAGTATTAGCACCTACTAAAACTAGGGCTGAACTACATATATCAAATTTACTATTATTCATAATTATAGTGGGGAGAGATCACTTGGAGTAAATCTCTCCCCTTAACGTTATGTTCCGTTAGTACATGTTACTGTTGCTGCGCCAGTTGCTGATGTCACAAATATTAAATCACCAGTTGCAGTACCACCTGTGGTGCCTACAGCTAGGATAATATCAAATTGTTTCAAGTCAGCAGTTGAGTTATTAAAATAACCCGAGCCAGCAATAGTTGCTGGAGCATCAGTACTCTTATAAATAAAGATGTTCATGTCGCCAGAACCTGCTACTTTTTTAAGATTTGTTGCATCTAAAGCCATTATAAACCTCCTTATTCAGTTATTTGACATTCAATAGCGCCATCATTGTCAATCATGACAGATCCTGCACTAAAGTATGATGTTATTAGATTACTTACTTTTTCTGGTACATAGTTAATTTCTGTACGTACATCAGAACCAGTAGCAAGACCAACAGACGAGCTGTGGTATGCGTGGCAGTCCCTAGTTGTACTAGCTTTTGATAGTCCAGAATGAGTAAACCATAAGAATCCTAACCAACGTTTAGCAGTCATCCCGCCAGCGTATGGTAATTCTCCTTCACCAATGTATTCTGCTCTACTAAATTGGTCGATTTGTAATAAATCAGCCCATCCAGCAGGTGATACAACAAAGTATCTTTGTCCATCATCTGGTACATCTGCTTCGCCAAATGCTTCATATACGGTTAGTGCTTTAGCTAATGTTAAAGCTGCTGAACCATGAACCACGTTGCTAGAGTTAGAACCAGCATCGAGTACATCGATAATTAATTGATCCATTTTACGTCCCAAAGCAGCCGCAGCAGATGTAGCTAATACTTGTCTCTCATCGATGTTAGTTTTTAGCTCATCTAATGTGTCGACATAGTCGGCAGCATAGAAATCAGCTAATGTTACATCTACTGTAGAGTGTGCTACTTCCATTGTGTTGACTTGACCGTGTCTAGATTTAGTAGACGCAGCACCTTTACCAACCTTTTGGAATCTTGCTTGGTTACCGGTAACGTTATTTGATTGACGCACTGTATTGCGCAGTTTGGAACCCATCCTCTGATAAGCCATGTGGACTTCGGCTTCAAACTGCTTAATAAACGCGTTACTTATTTGCGTTGCCATATTAAGCTCCTATTAAAAATTAATTCAACAGTTGTCCAACCTTAACTTATCATCGGTTATCCATTTTGGACCGAGATCATTTAAAACGGGCTGTATATTTCCAGATACACCCTGTATCTTCTTATAAAAATACATTACTTCTTTGCCTTTGACAATAATTTTCTTAGGTTTAAAGCTAAAACCTAACCATTTCAGCCATTTAATTCCTGTTTTATTCTCTTCAGATATATAATTGTGTACATAATTGTAGTCAGCTAGAAAATAATCTACCCATTTTTTAGTTCTTCTTGTAAAATATAACCAATCTTTGTCTAGTTTTTCAGAAGATAGCATCCATACAGCACCTCTTTTAGAATCGTTTTTTGTAGAAACTACGCCAAACATAGCTAGTACTTCTTTATTTTTTAGAACAGTATAAGTTTTAACACCCTCTCTAGTAAATCTAAATGGTGTAACTAAAGCATATAATGGATCATGCCCCATCATTGCTACCTCATACATATCTATTTGTCTCAACTTAAAAGCCAGTTCAAAAGCGTGAGCTGGCTCTGCTTTTTCTACATAAAGCATTAAATTTTACCAGACATATTCAAGCGATTCCAAGCTTGGTTTACCCTCTCTACGTATGAATTATCCCTATGTCTAGGATCATGATATCTCGGATCATTCATCATTGTTTTAACATCATCTATACCCAGTTCTCTTTCTGGTTGTGCTACTCGGTCTGACCTGTTAGAAGAAGATTGCATACTCTCCTGCATACGTTCTAAAGCAGAAATACCCTCTGCTGATGTACCAAGATTAGATGCAATTACATCAAATTCTTCTGGAGGGAAGAAAGAAGATGCCCATGCATTAACAGCGTTTATTCTGTCATTAGCATTTTCACCTAATTTTTCTACCTCTGCATCTAAATTTGGTTGGTTACTCATCATAGTATCAATATATTTATTAACACCATCTTGAAAATCTTCTTGTGAGTATCCTCTTTCATGACATTGCGCTCTCCACCATTCAGTTAATGGGTTAGCTTCTACCATATCTTCCGTTACACCCTCGACTAATTTAGGTAATTCATAGCCAGATGCTTCTTCAGGTGCAAGTTCTCTAGCTTCTTCTGTAAGTTCAGCTATCAAACTTTCTTTCATTTCATCTTTTTTACCACTAGCAAACTTTTCTAGATGGTTGTAAGACTTAGCCATATCTTCAAGATTAATTTCTCCTGTATCTGCATTCCAAAACTTTTCAGGTATAATCTCAGGTCTTTCCATTACCTCTTGTTGTTCTGAGGTTTCACGTGAAACATCTTCTGTTTGTTGCTCAACGGGTTGTTCTGTTGATTCTACTGCTTGTTGCTCTTCATCCATTATTATTCTCCTTTACCATGTTTTGACTTACACCTTTGTTAACTCTGCGTTGAATAAGTCCTACTAAATATCTCTGTCCCTCAAGATGTCTCAATGATTCATTGGATATCTCTGGTCCAGCGACTGCGTCTAGAGTTAGAGTTTTAAGATACTTTAAGATTTCGGAACCACCTGCTGTGTTGAACATTTTGTAAAACAAAGTATTTAAGTTCTCCTCATCTTTAGTTTTTCTTTGTATATTATCTAAACCTATAAGAGTGTTGGGCTTTTTCTCTGTCATAGTTTCTCCTATTGTTCAGGAGGTGCTTCCTCCTGTGATTGTTGTTGTTGTTGCATCATCTGTTGCATTTGTTGTGCAGCAGCCTGCATTTCTTCCGTAGAACGTATAAGTTCTTCTGGAACACCTAGCTTTTTAGCTACATATTTGGCTACTTCATCTTGTTTTATTAGAAGATTAGCGAGTTCTGGACCCACTCTACCTTGTATCATAGCTAAAAATCTGTCAATTGTGCCTACATCTTGTTGATGTTGTGCCTGTGCTAGAGGGCTAGATGACTGTATTTTAACCTCTCTACCATTAATTAGTGGTATTTTTATCCTACCTTGTTTCTTTAATATGTAGACTACCCTTTGTAATACTGGTGTAACCAGCTCAGATTGTAATCTACCGAATGCTGCACCTATTTGTCTAGACAAGTCTGCTTGTCTCTCTGCTACTTCAGTAGCTGACATTGGTGTTTTTTCATTAGCATTACCTAACATATCATTATATAAGGCTTTTTTAATATTCGTTCTCATATCTCTCAATACTAGGTCACTTACATTAAAGTTACCTGCTGGTGCTATTGGTGTAAGACCAGATGATCCCGCAGCTTTAGGGATGATGGTGCCGGGTATGAGTGAGACATTATCCACGTTAATTACACCATCATCTTCTACTTGATACATACCTGAGATTGCCATTTGTGCATTTTCTAAAATTAATTCTACTACTAGATTAGCTGTCTTAATTGCTGGTAAAGCTAATTGTAATGGTCCACGACCATAGGTTTCACCTGCACATTTGCTCCATCTATAAATAACATATGGGTTAGAACCTAGTCCTTTATACGTTTCTTGGTAGATTTTATGCTCAAATTCTTTAGCAATAGCACAAAAATGATGCTCTTCTTCTTTATTATTGTAGTGATTTTTGTAACAAACCTCTATAATTTCGCACTCTTTGTCTGGACTTTTCTCTAAAGCCATCAAGATTTTCTCTGATAGCTCACCTTTTGGATAAGCAACTAGTAATTCTTTCATACGTATCATGCGTCTTCTAAACACATGGTCTACTTTATCATCATGTCCAGATGTTAATACTGCTTGTGGTAATGGTATTGCTTTAAATCTTATAGGGTTTATTGCATCTCCCTCTTCTACAAGTAAAATGCCTGTGCCTAATGCTATATCTAAAAATGATTCGTGTACTTCTTGTGCAAAATTAGAGTTCTGTAATATCTCAAATACATACTCAGTAACTTGGTCGAGTACAAGATTAACTTCTTTTTGTTGTTCTTTAGGTACTTCACTTCCAGCTACAAAATCAGCCCATCTAGCATAGTTTGGTACGATTCCTGACTGTAATCTAGATGCAAACTCTTGTACACCTACTACAGCAGTCTCATCAAAGATACGATCTGTACGTTTTCTGCCTTGTGTTTCTGTGTAAAAACTCTCTCTTTGTGGCAAAGCATACTCATAACATTCTTCAAAAACACTGTTCCAATTATCTTTGATAGTCTTAGCATGTTCATATCTTTTAAGCAGTTGCTTGACCGGTTCGGACAGATAATCTATCTGTGGTGTATTTTGTGGTTCAAGCATTTATGCTCCTAATGTTCTTTTAGACATCATATCGTCTGATAGTGCAAAGCCTTTTCCGCCTCTTGGTCCACTGAGTAATGATGACCTACCTGTTTTTCCTGTATATGCTTGAAGTCTGTTTTCAAAAGCTTCTTCTTTTAATCTTTTAGTTTCATTATTTTGTTCTGCTCTTAATCTTTTTCTAGATGCTCTAGCAGCTTCTTCTTCAGCAGAATTATCTGGTGGTGGTGGTGGCGGTGGTATACTTGGTCCTCCAAAACTACACATATTTATCTTCTCCTATCGTAAACGTTTCTGGGTTTCAAATCAAAAACGTTAAAATTCTTTTTCGCAACTACAGGTTTAGCACTTTTTGTACCTACGGTCAATGATCTTCCCTCCCCTGCGCCCAATAACATATACTGAAGCGCGTCATGTATATGCGAAAATCTGTTCTTATTGGGTTTATCATCGTATCTTTCCCCTGAAACTTGCATTCTTCTGTAATGATATCCTCCATCAAATCCTTTAATTATGTTAACACATTTAGGATCTATCAACATTCCGCTATCACCATCTATCATTCTTGATAAAGTAGCATTGACACTCTCTAATCTTAATGCAACATCATTAGAATGTGTTGGTCTTGCACTAATGCCACGACCTCTAAGTATCTGGAATGGAGTAGATTCATCTGTCTGCGCCCTGTGGTCACCAGCTGGATCGCCAAATATTGTAAAGTTTCTAGGCAAATACTCAGCCATCTTCTGTTTCATTAAATCAGAGAACCTAAGTATACCCATGTCTTCAGCTACTAGTTCGTCAATGATAAGCCATCTGCCACGTACTCTCTGACCAAATACACATGCTGGTGTAAGCCCAAAATCTATGCCCATGTAGATTGTTGTGTCTTTCATGATAGCTACATCAGACTTAGCGACATGCACATCACGTCTAAACATCTCATATACAGGCTTTCCATCTTCTATTTGACCTAGTTTGTTGAGTACATAGACATCAATCCATGATTTAGTCTTACCTCTAATGATAGAATCATAGTAGTTTCTAGTAAGATTCTTACCATTTTCTTTATCTTTGTTATCTTCATATGTATCTAAGTGTCCTTGTTTATCCATAACTTCGAGCATAGCTGGTGGTTGATTAAAGAATCTCCACGTATCAGGCTTAACCAACATCTTAGCTTCTTGCTTAGTTATGTAATCTGGTAGTACAGTTTCACCAGCAAGGATTGCCCACCAATGATCTGTATCTGGTGGGTTAGTATCTGCTATGACACCATACCAACTTGGACCACCATCACGCATACTAGGATAACGTCCAACACGCATAGTACATGCATCAACAATTGACTTTGGTATCTCTCTCGCTTCATTAATCCATACTCCTGTAAGCTCCAATGATAGTAGTTTCTTTACATCTTCTGGTCTATCTAGTGCTAGAAAGATAACTTCGCAATCTATCTCACCTTTTTTTATGTGATGCGTATAGGGTACAGACCATTTGAAGTTTCCCCATTGTTCTTCTGGCATCCAATCTAGCCATGTTTTAATAGTTGTAGTTCTTAGTTGTGGATTAGTATTTCTTATTACAGCCCATCTAGATTTGCGTTTACCATCTATTCCAACCTTTTGTGTCAATGCTCTGCGTATAATTTCTATACAGCAAGATACTGATTTACCACTACCTACTGGTCCACGTAGACCACGAAAGAAAGAATCATCTTTCATGAATTGTTTGATTACATTGCCGTCTGGCTTATAGGTTAACGAGGTCATGTTCCACTGCTAGTTTATATAACTTCTCTAATGTCAATGGGGTTAAGGTTTCTAATACTCTTTCTGCTTCTCTATCAGTCATTGCTTCTTTAGGCAATCCTTTCATATGGCTCATCTTAACTGCTATAACAAGTTTCTTCATAGCTGGTGTGTTGTATTTTCTTAATGCTTCTATTGTGTGTGCCATTATTTTTTTGGTGGTTTTTTGAAGATATCTCTAGCTCCCTTGTTGGGACCTCTTATTTCTTTGTTGAATATTGATATGTCTTTTGGATCAGTTAACTTACCACCTTTAATTGCAGATTGAATAGTATCTTTTCTTACATTAATATTAACAGGTGGTATTCCTCTGTATCCACTAATCACTACACCCTGCATAACTATTGGTCTACCAATCTTATTGTTTGCATTTATATAGTTAACATCTGATTTACTCATAGCCGTAGAAGTTAAAAAGTTTTTATTACTCTTTTGTCCTGATTCAAATCTAACTATTGTTTGTTGTGCATCTGGGTTTTTTATAATGTCTTGTTTAGCTTTACTTATCATCTGCCTATTGGTCGCAGCCTTTATAACAGCTGGACTATTTTTTAAATCTTTTATATTGCCGAATTGATTATAGCCTGTTACTTGTGATGACCATGTTGGCTTGCCTTTTTTGGTTACAAATTGTGGCATTATTGACATAACTTTAATATTTGGCAATTGTCTTTTGTATTCAGTAGCAATTATCTTACCTGCTTTATCACCTGCACCATAAGCTACTTCTGTAAGTGGATCTCCTTTTACTTTCATTTCCATGATTCTACTAGCTACTTTCTTTTTGACTTGTGATATTTCTGTGGTGAGGTCAGCAGTTGTTTTCTTTACAGCTTGTGAGCCTGTAGCCATCTCAGGTTTCATTGTTACTTTATTTGTCAATGCATCATACTGAGATTTGTAATTAGGTAACATTCCGCCAGATAGTTTAATATTACCTAGCTTAGAGCCGGGCGCAGTAGGTTTAATATAACTAGCTAGTTTACCCTCTTTGTCATAGTGGATAGTAAATGTTTTGCCATCTACGTCTTTATCTTGAAATGTAACACCTTTACCACCTTTACCACGACCAGCAGTAGAATACTTAAATCTTTCTTCGTTAGCAGGTTTCTTTACTGTAGATGGACCAATCTTGCTACTACCTTGTCTATCGTGAGCAACGTCAGTATCTTTGATTTTTTCTATACCTGTCTTTTTTGGATAGCTTACAGGTTTGAATGATGGTGCTTTTTTGTTGAGGATACCACCATCAGTAATGATAGTGTCTCTAGACTTTAATAGCTTGGGACCTTTTTTTAATAAACCAAATTGAGCTACATCAGTTAATGGTTGATAATCTCCCTCAACAGCAGATTTAACTGCACTACCATAGTAATAAGCGTTATAAGCTTTGCCAGCATATTTGAGGGCTTTAGGTAATATAACTCTACCAGCTTGTATAGCTAGTGGTATTAAAGGTGCTACCATTGTTGATCTATCAATTGTTTAGCCATTTCACTGGCTTCTTCTCTTGTGTGTCCTTTAAGCATCTTGTGTTCAATATAGTCTTTGACTCTAGTGTTTCTGTATTCTCTTTGAGCTTTCTTTTCATTAGCTACAATCTGTTTGGCTCTCTTTTCCATTTTGTTTATGTTAGACATTTCTTAATAGATTCCTCTTACGTCCAATCATACGTACATCTTGTGGACGTGTGACTTCTCGTTGAAGCTTGTTATATGCTTGATTACGAGGATCTATACCTGTGTAGTATGGTTTGATAGTCTGTTTATCAGAAGTATCCAAAACAAAGCTTCCAGAGCCACTAATAATGTTTTTGTTATCTGTAGCTACATTCTTCTCAACAATAACTGATTGAGGTTTAGCATCTGGCATTTCACTAACTACTGGTGTATTCGCTACATTGTTCTTAACATTGTCTTGATTGAGGGTAGTCTGTGCCATTGTTTGTGCTTCACTAGAATTGCTACGTCCAAATATCATACTAGAAACGCCAATCGCAGTTGTGCCATAAAGCGTTTTCTTAGCCATTACTTTATCAGTTAAATTATCTTTTAGTTGGTTTTGTTTAGATTTGGATCTATCAGCAACGCTAACGGTGTTATATTGTTTTTTGCCTTTGACAACCTTATGTTTACCTGTTTTTGTTAGTGTGGCTTTTTTTATTTCTTTGTTAACTAGATTGACAGGATTGATACTAGATACCCTGCCTTTGGAAAACATCTCATTTATTGTAGCGCCAGTTCTTTTTAATGCTTTATTACCATAAGTAAACAGACTAGTTGGTCCGCCATGAATGTGTTGATGGTAAAATTTTTTAGTTGAGGGAAATGCCCTACCAACGTATGGCGCTGCTTTTATTAAATTCTCAATAACAACCTTAGCTACCATTATCCTCTACCTCTAGGATAAAGCATATTGATAAGCTTTTGTCTTGCTCTTGATGATCCAACGCCCTCAGATTCTTTAAAGGTTTCTGATGAGTTACTAGCAAACTTACCTGTGGTAGGTCTGATACCATACTTCTGGTATGTCTTAAGCATGGCTCTATCGTAGTCTGTAAGCGTTCTGTCTTCAATAAAGTTTCCAGAATCAATCATATCTTGTGTCAGCATTGATCGTTTGACCTTAGTTTGTCCTGTACGTACTGATTGAAATGGAGCAGTTGTGTCTTCAAACTTGGTAGTCCTAGCAGTTTCTTTACTCATACCACCTGGTTTCTTCTTAGGTGTTTTCTTTTTGTAGGATGCAATCAGTTTATTTCTAGCTGATGAGCTACCTGTTGGTAATGAACCGTATCCTTGTCCCTTTGGCATAATATACCTCTATATTTAAAAATTAAAAAACTCGCATGGTTTCTTTCTCTCTTTTATATCACGAGGTGTCAATGGATGTGAAGTACTTTTTGAGGGAATATTGTTCGTAAGGTAGGTTGTATATATATGACCGGTGGGTTTTCAACCCCCCGTACCCCCCGAGATAGTACCTGACAGAGAATCTGTCAGAGATTATTACCACGCGACTGCGTGGACTATTAATCAGACTAGCTGATGTCTATGTTCACAGTGAAGTCACCATCCACTAGGTGTTGATGTTTATCTGGAGCTTTGAATCCTGCCCTATCTAAGATATCTTTGCTAGCTTCAAGACGTACGTACTCTGAGTTAGCACCATCACTCAAAGAAACAATAGTGTTAATGGCACGAGTACTACCCATTGCTATCTTAGCCTGTACTTGTTGCATCATATAGGCTTGTACCTCAGGTTTATGTAGCATCCTAGAGGCAGACACTCTACTACTGTTACCCTTATATCCTGCGACCTTACTAGCTTCTGTTATCGTACATCCTCTAGCTACGATAGTATCTACTAATAACTTAGCTTTGTTGGTTATTGCCATATAATGTTTATAACACATAAGAATCCCTTTTGTAAAAGGTCTTCACCCCAAAACCGATAGGTAGGTGAGTCTCTTCGAGCCTCTGGTTCCAGTAGGTATATATATTCTTTGTGCGTGGGTACCCTATCACAAGCCATTTGTACTACAACCATCCGCAAGCCACTCAGACATTGTCCTCATTCTTCGTCCGTGTCTGGGTGTGGTTGATAGCACAAGCCATTTGTGATAACCCCACTGCGTACAAAGAATATATATTATTTGTATAACAATAATTAACAACACATAGGAGTAAACTATGAAAAATACTAAGTCTAATACAGGCGAAACTAACCCAGTAACTATTGCCAATCGTGAAGATAGGTTGGTCAAAGCGTTATCTGAAATCATGGTTGTATCAGGATACAGTGCTATCTGTCCAACGTACAATCCAGAAGAAGATGCATTTGATTTTGCCTCTGACAGATTGGCACAAGGTATGTTTACCAGAGTATTGGGTTCACTTGTCAAGTTTGGCAAAGCTAATCAATCAGCAATAGATGAAGCTAACGCTTCTGGTACATCTAGATATAAGGCAAGACCAAAGAAACTAACAAACCTACAAGCTAAAGCCATAGAACAAGAGCCAAAGCTTGAAGAGTCAGGCTTCTTTGAAATCACTGCTCACCTAGAAGAAGTAATTGATTCTTACTACAAGTAATTATCAGGATGAGAGGTCTTCGTGACCTCTCATTTTTTCTTCGAAAAAACTTTGGCGTGGCGTAAGCCACACCTTTTACACAAGGACATATGTGTCCTTGTGATTACCCGCCACCCTGGTGGCGACTTAAAACTTGGGGAACAGCTATTGATTCTTAGGGATCATGCTATCTCTCTATCAGATAACTATAACAACATATGAGGTAAACAATATGAGTACAACTAAAGTAGAAGAGACATGGGAAGAACGTACGAGTAAACAAAACAAATCATTTCAAGAACATGCATTGCCACAGTTTCATAAGTTTATGGAACAGCATGACGTCAAATACTTTGCTCTTAGTTTCAATGGTGGTGGTGACAGTGGTGACTTTGAAAGTGTACATTTTGTTACACAAGATGAGATACCAGACCGAGATGTTATAACTAAAGAAGCTGGACTAGGTGATACGCAAACTATGGATTGGACTGATCCAAAGTACATAAAACTTAGGAATAAGATGGAAGCATTGCAAGATTACTATCGTGATCCAATGAGGATGGGACATAAGTACATCTTTTATAAACCACATACGTCAGAAGAACATAGGTCTACGTTGTTGTCTGAGTATATTACTGACTTCATTGGTGACTATATGAACTACAAATCTATTGATTGGTACAACAATGAGGGTGGTAATGGTGAAGTTGTATACAAAGATGGTGTGCTTACCATTGAATGTGAAACTTACTATCGTGAATCTAAATGTCATGGATTTAAGGAGGTAAAGAATGGCTAACTGTTATCATCATGCACTGTCATCAGTCCAGAAATGGGGCGGGATTCCAGAGGATTACCAAGCCATTCATGATTGGTTTGATGATAGTAAGAAACACATAGCTACTGTAAAGCATAGGGCTTTGCGACATCACACTGAGGGTTGCTTTATGTGCGAACAAGTGTTCGGCACTACGATAACCAATAGTGATGGACGTAAAGTCCCGGTTCGATTGATAGCTGAAAGGCATATCACTGAGGATTGTGGTTACATTCCAAAAGTATCTGACTGGCTTGATGCTATACAAGTACAATCTTGGATGAGAAAGGGCTACCTTAAGTAGTACAAAGGTAGTATAATAATAGAACAATACGGGTAGGCAAGTTTATATGGCTATGTTCTTGTCTACCTACAAACTTGGAGATAAATATGAAGAGAGAGAGAACAGATACCATGAGTATGTACGACCTCATGGCAGCTCAAACTGTAACTAAACAATACTTAAATTACACAACAGAATGTGTTGCACAAGTAATAGCTCAGTTACCAGAACAACATAAACTGTCATCGTTAGATGCTAAGTGTGACTTGTCATACAATCAAGGTAAACGTGATGCGTTCATGGAATTGTTTAGTATCTTAGACAATCAAGAACAAACCATATCAAATCTTATTGATGATCGCTCTGATGAGATGCACCAGCAATCAGAAGATGAGGAAGTAAACAATGAGTTGTGATAACTTCCGTAAGTTTCATCGTAACAATCCTATGGTATTTCATAGGGTTGTTAAGCTTACAGATAAACTTAGGAAGAAAGGACGTAAGCATTACAACATAGAAATAATACTTGGTGTTATCAGGTACGACATAGATGTTGATACTGTTGGTGACCAATTCAAAATCAATAACAATTACAAACCATTCTATGCACGTATGCTCATGGATTACATAGATGATGATAGCTTCTTTGCTTTACGTGAAAGCATTGCAGGTAGTCATGACTATGGTCCAGACATTGAGCATTACATAGAGTGGAAAGCAAATTACTTTTTGGAGATAGACAAATGAGCGTAGATAAAACAATAAACGTACTTAAACAACTTGGTGGTAACGCTAAAGAATATGTAAACGAAGATGGTGAATGGGAATTTACTGTCATAACACTTGGAGATAACAATGAAACTGTTAACAAAAACACAGCGAATGAAACTGATTCAGAATCATGAGCAACAAGATGGCACAAAATCTTTTGATTGTGTTGTCAAACTATTCAATCCGATTGGACTAGGCACTTGGTATCTATCTGAGTTGGATCCAGAAACTAACGTAGCATTTGGTTTGTGTTCTATTACTGACGCAGAGTATGGCTATGTAAGTATAGATGAGATAGAAGAAACATCTGTTGGTATGGGACTGAAGATTGAAAGAGATAAGATGTGGACATCTGGTACTAGTTTACAAAGATGTTTAGATATCGAAAGAAATAAACAAACCAATGAATACAATTAGGATTGTTTACTTCAAATGGAAAGGGTTAGACTTAGTAGCTACTATGAGACAAGCTAAGTCTATACCTGCAAGTGATATCTTTATTGATATACAAGCAGTATCATGGGGTGAAACAGGCTTGGAGTTTCGTGGCTGTATATGTCATGAAGATATACCAAGCACTATCATCTCTAATGATAATGATTACAAACCATTCGGTGGTTGTGTTTGGGAATACAAAGTATCACCTAAACAAACTACATTATCATTTAGATATGCCATACCTCACAAGTATGAAGACATCTGGAGTAGACACAAACAATCAATGCGTGATGAGTGGGTTGCTGTTGCAAGTACAGTATTGAACGATATCGTTTATAACAACAGAGAACAACACACATTATTTTAGGAATGCAAATGAAAACAAAAATGAAAGAGGGTTGGATGCCCAACAAACAAACAATATTGGACATGTTATCAGCATGTCCGGAGGTAAATGTACGTTATGAAAAAGATAAGTTCGTTGATTACTACCTTGCCAATGGAGGCGTATCTGCAAATTGGGAAGCAACGTTTAGGAATTGGATCCGTAGAGCAGATGAGTACCGTATCCGTAACGACAAGAGTACAGGACATTCTGCAACAAGTACCGATTCAGTTCAGAAAAGGAGGCGTAGAATACTTAGTGTTGCGAAGCGAACAGATACAGAAGCAGATGGGAATAACAAGAGAGTTTGCAAAGACTGACCGTGCTGATGGTATAGCACCTGATATCTTAACTAGTTGTAGTGCAGATATGAAGCCATGTTCTAGAGAGGACGTGGCTATATGTCTCGAGACTATAGCTAGTACGTTCCAGGTTAAAGTGCCAGATGATTTAGGATTGACGAGATACTTTGATTTACTATGCGAGTATCCAAAATTTATTATAGATCACTGCACTGAAAGTATTATCAGAGAGTATCCATATCCTAGACTACCAGTACCTAAAGATTTTATAGATAGATGTGAACCAATGTATGTACAACATTATGATTGGTTATACAAGATGACTAAAAATTTTATGAGACTAGAAGTATGGATGCAAGGTGACCAAAAAGTACACAACAAATACTTAGATAATGTAGAAGATAAGTAGTATAATTATAGAACAAACATAGGAGACATTATGTTAACAGCAGAACAAATAGAAGACAGAAAGCGTGGCATTGGTGGTTCAGATTCAACAAGAATTATGAATGGACAATGGCAATCTGTCTGGGAAGAGAAGACAGGTCGTAAAGAACCTGATGATCTCTCTAAAAATATAGCAGTGCAAGTGGGTGTTGCTACAGAAAAAGTTAACTTAGACTTTTTAGAGTATGAGTTAGAAGAAAAAATAATAAGAGACGTAAATGTAAACAGCGAGGAGGTACACCCTGCATGGTTGATGTCACATCTCGATGGCATGACAGCTAATAAAAAAATGCCAGTAGAATGTAAGCATACATATCATGGCAATCGCTTTGATGTATTAGCTGAACGTAACTACTGGCAGATGCAACACTATATGATGCATACTGGTAAAACGTGGATGTATCTATCAGCTATCTTTGGTAATAACAAATGGGAACATGGTGTAATAGACAGTGACATGGGTGACCAAGAACGATTGTTCAAAGTCCTTAGTTATATCTGGGACTGTGTTGTCAATGATGAACAGCCAATAGATGTAGAGTTACCGGTAACACCAAAGCCAGATGACATTGCTATCAATGGATTAAAGTCAATAGACTTAAGTAAAGATGATGAGTTCTTAGAACAAGTAAAGCTATACAAAGCTACTAAACCATTTGTTATACAACACAATGAACATAAAGATAATTTAAAAAACAGATTAGATAAGACCAAGCATCGTAAAGTATATGGCGCAGGTGTATCTATATCATTAAACAAACGTGGAATCATTAGTCTAAAGGAGGACAAAGATGAGTAACTATACAGAACAATTGATTGCTAAATTTAAAAGCGATTACAAGCTAGGTAGTGCAGACTTCTGGGATCTTAAAAGAGGTGGCAAAACTACGTGGATAATTAAACACAATGCTCTAGAAAAAGTAGCAGCTCAAGACAACATTACATGGAAACTAGATGTACTTAATTTTAATCCAGATGTTGTTGTTAAGTGTGTAGCTACACTAGGTGACAGAACTGTAGAATCATTAGGTGAAAGCAGTAAACAAAATACAATGAACTCTTATCCATATGCAATGGCAGAGAAGAGAGCAGTAGATAGATGTATCTTAAAACTATTGAATGCTCATGCTTACTTGTATTCAGAAGCTGAAGCTGATGACTTTAAGGAACCTGTTGGTAATAAAAAAGTTAAACTATTGGAGGAAAAAATAAATGGCAAATGATTTAAACAGAGTATGTTTGATAGGGAGGCTCGGCAAAGATGCCGAGCTTAAAGATTCAAGCAGTGGCAAACAGTACATGAAGTTTAGTCTAGCTACTAATCGTATGAAAGGTAGAGAAGAAGTGACTGACTGGCACAACGTTACTGTATGGAACGAGAAACTTGTTGAACATCTACATCCATATCTGGTCAAAGGCAAACAGATATATCTAGAGGGATTGGCTACGTCATGGAGAAAAGATGACGACCACATCATACCTCAGATAGAAGTAAACTATGGACACAACATACAACTACTAGGTGACAAGATGTCTAAGCAAGACAAGTCTAATGTAGAAGAAATAAAATCAGTATTTAATGGTGACGAACCACCGTTCTAGGAGGAACAATGACACCGATACAACTAGGCGTACTCAAATATATTGAACAGTATATAGATACTACGGGTATAAGCCCTACTTATCGTGAGATAAAGGAGGGGTGTAACCTCTCCGCTATCTCTCATGCTCACAAGATTGTTGATGTCTTGATTAAAAATGCACATCTTGATATGGATCCAGCTGGTCATAGAAAGATAAGGCGTAAGGCAGACAGCAACAAACATGAGTAGCAACAAGAAAGAAAAAAAAATAATGAACTACATGGCACAAGTATATGGCTGTGTAGTTTGCAAAAGAGAGGGCTATGGATTTACAGAAGCAAGCATTCATCACCTGAGAACAGGCATGGGAATGGGACAGCGAAGTAAATTATTCATTCCACTCTGCTGGAATCACCATCAACATCCTGAGCATGGGATACATGGTGGTACCAAACCATGGCAAAAGAAACATGGTACTGAGCTAGAACTATTAGAATATTACAACTCTACTAGCGAAGAGGGTTATCAGATCGAGCCTTAATCTCTTCTACTTTAGCTTTGAGTACAGCAATTTCTGCTTTATTAATAGCTATGTCTTGTTCCAGAGGTTTAATATCTGGAGCAGACTTAGCTTCTAACACATCAATCCTCTGTATTAACTGACCTTGAAATACAAAGAGAGAGCCAATAGTTATAACTAAACCTACAATCCCTGCTATTGTTTTAATATCCACGTATCCTCCTTAGATGTTCTTCTGCTCTTATCCTATTGTCAGTAGCTTCTTCAACTTTCTTTTGATATTTTTGAACGATGTCTTGATTGCCAAAAGAAATGTCAGCATATATATCTCTAGTATCAATATAGTTTCTGGTCTCATTGTAATTACCACCATAAATGTTTAACTGATTTCTAAATATATTTTGATTCACATTGCTGTAACTGTCAACAGATGTTGAACTTGCTATAGCTTTAGCTACCAACAAGTTAACTTGCTCAAGCTTTTGGGTAACGGTACCTGTAGTTTGATCTATCTGTCTAGTAATATCTGCTACCGAAACAGTGACATCATCTTGTTCCATAATTGCAACACTCTCATCTTCATTGACAATGGTTGTACTTTCGGATGTGGCTTCCATTCCTGTGTCTTCGCTTGATTCGACTGCGACTGAGGTTTCTTCACTTCCGGATTCTTCTCTAACTTCTGCGACTTCTGTGATTTCTTCAGGCTCAGTGTTTGATTCGATAGGTCTAGCTTCTTCGGTACTTCCTGTAACTTCTTCAACTTCAACTCTTTCTTCTTCGACTTCGATTTCTGTTGGGACTTCTTCGATTGTCTGTTCATATGCTACCTCCAATTCAGCAGGTGGTTCTAATGTAAATACATTAATAACACCTGTGTTTATTTCTTCTATTGCTACCTCTTGAATGTAAACCTCACTAAACATTTCAGTTAATATCTGTGGTTCTTCAAAGGGTATAAACTCTTCTACTATAAATTCTTCGTATATAAATAATTCTTCTGGACTAACCATAGTTAGTACTTCTTCTATCTGCTCAAATGCTGTGGCTATAATTGCTGTCTCAGCTATGCTCAATACTGTTGGATCATATGTCATCGTAACTGATATATTATCTACATTGGGACCACCAAGATTATCAGGTGCATTAGCATCTTCACCACTTAAATATAGATTGCCCACCCTACTGCCCGTCCCTGTATATGTAAGACTATCTGAATAATTAACACCATTGATGCCTGTCGTATCAGTACGGGTTTGCGTAGTTGTAGCAAGTATATTGCCAAGAGCATCTTTAATTTGTAGGCGCACAGTAAAGCTATCAGCACCACCTCTTTCATTTCCAGCCCAACCACCTTCACCGCCCTCACCATTCTGCCACTCTGTTGTGCTGTTGAGAGTAATACCATTGTTAAGCATGGGTTGAGTGATAGTGTCTGAGTATAGTTTGAAGTCTTGTTCGATAGATCCTATGTCTCCAAACTCAAAGTCATTCCCACCTGGGCAACAATCATTCACAACTTGTGCATCACCTGATGTAGTCCAACCTGTCGAGCTATTGTCAAATGTACCATTGCTAATTAGGTTGCCAGTTACGTCAGCATATGATATGTTTAAAGAGAGAGAAGTTAATAGTAATAAATACTTCATGGCTTCAATACTCCTACAGTTGTTTTAGTTTTGTTTTCATATCTATCCTTATACCATTGCTCAAACTCAGGTTGTAATCTTATATATTCTACTATTTGTTTGTCTTCTACTTGACCACTTCTTATACAGACTGCAACTTCTATAAAC
>Ga0209336_10000469_pt1 | contig 20754 bp, 5 predicted proteins | sample LinPmetageLP32_FD_184042 | JGI IMG/M metagenome (GOLD analysis project Ga0209336, IMG submission 184042) | Marine viral communities from the Pacific Ocean - LP-32 (SPAdes) (version 2) | ecosystem: Environmental > Aquatic > Marine > Oceanic | place: Pacific Ocean | collected 2009-08-23 | reverse complement strand
CCCCGATATGGACCTTCCTAACCTACAGTTCTGGAACTGTATGGACTATGGTGTTGTATCAATAACGAAGCAATTTATTGGTAGTATGGACTATGAATTGTATACAAGAGATTTTGGTACACAGAAAGGTACATATATTTGCACCATAGACAACTACCATCAAGATCCTGAGGTCATTGACTATGCAACAAGTGAAAATCCTGCTGAACATAAGTCACATAATCTAATTGAATTGGAAAATGGTCAGTATGCACTGTATCCAAACAATAGAATGAGGATTTTTGATAATAGTTTAACACCAGTTGACCCTAAGATGCCTGATTTTAAGGTATCAACTCAATACTACCAAGTTGAAAATGGTTTTGATCGTCTTGGAATGGGTCGTGAGGATGAATATTTTTGGAAAACAGCAAAAGAACAAGAAAATTTACTAAAAACGGAGAACAATGATGGAAAATCATGATTTTTTAGACAATCTAGCAAATAATCAGCATCAAAAGATGCTTCGTGAGATTTCAAATGACGATTTAACACCCAAAAAGAGAGATACTTTAGAGGAAACTGAATTATTTGAAGCAGAAAGTGATCCAGAACCACTTTACGAATAAAATTGCTAAATTACCTTAATAAATAAGATATAATCGCCATATTTTTGTGCCTTTAGAAAGGGTAAGTCAAGGTTTTAAGGATATTAGTATGACTTTTCAGAGTAATCCTCTGACTAGTGATCTAATTGTACTTAAAAATGAAAATGCAATTGCTCGTTCAATAAGAAATATTGTATTTACAGTACCTGGGGAGAAATTTTTTAACGAATCCTTTGGTTCAAATATTAATAAATCACTTTTTGACAATATTGATGAATTATCAGCAATTGTTATTAAGGATCAAATTACAGAATCAATTGAAAATTTTGAATCAAGAGTTCGATTGATTAAAGTTAATACTTTTCCTGATTTTGATAATAATAGTTTTGATGTAACAGTGATTTATGAAATCATTGGAGCTGATATTCCACCACAAGAATTACAATTTGTTTTGCAACAAACTAGGTAAACATGCCACTAGCTAATTACACAAACCTAGACTTTAGTCAGGTTAAATCAACACTTAGAGAATATCTAAAAGAGAACTCTAATTTCACTGACTATGATTTTGAAGGGTCTAACCTTTCAACTATTCTTGATGTTTTGGCATATAACACATACATCACTTCATATAATGCGAACATGGTCGCAAATGAGGTGTTTATTGATAGTGCGACATTAAGAGAGAATGTCGTATCATTAGCAAGAAATATTGGATATCTCCCAAAATCTAGAAAAGCATCAACATCATCAATTAGTTTCTTTGTTGATACATCCAATATAACACCTGTACCTAGTACAATAACCCTTAAGAAAGGTATTATAGCTACTAGTCAAGGTTCTTTTGGTAGGCAGTCATATACCTTTTGTATATTAAATGATATAACAGTTTCTGTTGTTGATAATATAGCATCTTTTAATGATATCTTTATTTCTGAGGGAAGTCTTTTAACTTCTAATTTTACATATAGTTCAAGAACTCCTAATCAAAAATTTGTTTTACAAAATCCTGGAATCGATACTGATTTAATAACTGTTAATGTTAGACCAAATCAACAGTCAACTAGAAGTGTAAAGTATAGTCGTCAGGATAGTCTTTTTGATATTAAATCTGATTCTAAAGTATATTACCTTCAAGAAGTTGAAGATGAAAGATATCAAATAATTTTTGGTGATGGTATTTTTGGTAATAAACTTCAAGACAATAATTTTGTTACTGTTGATTATATCACATCTAATGGTGATTCTGGAAATGGAGTAAATCAATTTACTTTTGCGGGTAGATTAGTTTACACAAGAAATTCTCAAGAATACACAGTAACTAGTGGAATTTCTCTTCTAACCACTGGAATATCTGCATCTGGTGGAGAATCTATTGAGGGTGTTGAATCGATTAAGAAATTTGCACCAAAAATTTATGCTTCCCAAAATAGAGCATTGACTGCAAATGACTATGAAACGATAATTCCAGCAAGAATTTATCCAGAAACAGAATCTATTTCAGTATTTGGTGGTGAAGAATTAATTCCTCCACAATATGGAAAAGTATTCATTAGCATTAAACCAAGATTTGGTGATTTTATACCAAATATTATAAAACAAAATATAAAAAATAAATTAAAAAAATATGCAGTTGCAGGAATTGTTCCAGAGATTTTAGATCTTAAATATTTGTATTTGGAAGTAAATACAAAAATTTATTATAATTCAAATCTATCTCCATCATCTTCATATGTTTCAACAGTTGTTCAAAATAACACAACAAAGTATTCTGAATCTACTGAGTTAAATAAGTATGGTGCAAGATTTAAATACAGTAAATTTTTGAATATGATTGATGATAGTCATGAATCTGTAACTTCAAACATCACAACCGTTGCGATGAGGAGAGATTTAAGAGTTGTCTTAAATACATTCTCAGAATATCAAATTGGATTTGGAAATTCTTTTCATATTAAAAATATGAGTGGATACAATATTAAGACATCTGCATTTAGAATTGCTGGAATTCAAGAAAATGTATACTTATCAGATATTCCAAATACAAATAGAATAACAGGTTCTCTTTTCTTTTTTACATTGCCATCTATTGGATCACAATCACCTACAATTGTTAGAAGAAATATTGGAACTATTAATTATATAAGTGGAATTCTAACATTAAATCCTGTCAATATTTTAGGTGCAAAATTAAAGGATGGACAACCTATTGTTGAAATTGCAGCAACTCCAACCTCAAATGATGTTGTTGGATTACAGGATCTTTATTTGCAACTAGATATAAGTAGCAGCAATTTTGAAATGATTGTTGATGATATAGCATCTGGGTTAGATTTATCTGCTTCAAGTTATATTGTATCCTCTAGTTATTCAAATGGAAATCTAGTTCGTTCGGGTGGTCCAACTACAAACATTACAACAGGAACACCTACAGGAGGTTCTTCTACATCCACATCCACAACAACCACACAGCAATCAACTACATCAACTGCTGGTTCATCAAGTTCATCCGGTTCAAGTTCATACTAAGAAGATAAAATCATAAAATGTCAGAAACCAGAGTCCAGTTTAATACTATAGTATCAAATCAACTTCCTTCATATGTGAAGGAAGACTTTCCACTGATTTCTGAATTTTTAAAACAATATTATCTTGGGCAGGAGTATCAGGGTGGTCCAGTTGATCTTATTCAAAATATTGACCGATATATTAAATTAGATGAAACTACAAATTTATCAGAATCTGTAGTATTAAATGGAGACCTTGAATTTGATGCAGAGACTATCAATATTGATCCTGGACAATCTCCAAGTGGAACAAATGGATTTCCAGATTCTTATGGACTTCTGCAAATAGATGATGAAATAATTACATATACCGGAAAAACTACTTTTTCGTTTACTGGATGCATTAGAGGATTTGTTGGAATTACTTCATATAGAAGTGATCTGAATAGTGAGGAAGTTGTATTTGAAGAAACTGAGTCGAATGATCATAAAGATAATTCAACAATTAAAAATTTAAGTTGTTTATTCTTAAAAGAATTTTTATCAAAAACAAAAAATCAATTTTTACCTGGATTTGAAAATAGAACTTTAACACCAGAATTAAATCAAAATCTTTTTATAAAGCAAGCAAAAGATTTTTATCTAAGTAAAGGAACAGACGCATCATTTAAAATTTTATTTAAAGCTTTATATAATGAAGATGTAAAAATTATTAAACCTAAAGATTTTTTAATTTCACCATCAAATGCACAATATAAAATTACTAATGATTTAGTAGTAGAAGCAATTGAAGGAGATCCTGTAAACTTAGATAATGCCACATTATATCAAAATGAATATGGATTTGGAATTGATTTAAATAAAGCATATGCTCCGATTACAGATATTGAAAAAATATCTGTAGGATATGGGCAAACATTTTATAAAATTAGTTTTGATGGTGGATATAATAGAGATATTAATGTTAATGGATCGGCATATGGTGAATTTACTGTAGAACCCTCTACTAAACTGATAGGACAAGTTTCTTCTGGATCAACAGTTCTTGATGTTGATTCAACTGTTGGATTTGGAACTACAGGAGAATTGTATGTAACATATAGTGACACTACAACTGGTGTCGTATCTTATACGTCAAAATCTTTAACTCAATTTTTCGGTGTTAGTAATTTAACAAACACTATAGTTGATGCATCTACTATTGGTATTAATACATTTGCATATGGAAGATCTAATCTTGATCAAGATGAAATTATTAAGGTTAGAATAAATTCTGTTTTAAAGTCAATTGAAATACCATCAAACACAAGTGATTTATTAAAGGGCGGAAAAGTTAATATAACAACTCTCGGAGTTTCTAAAAATAATAAAAAAACAAATAATTGGTTCTATAATGTAGCACCGATTTATAAAGTAAACAAAATAGAACTAAAAGATGCTTCTGATTATACTTATAAAATTACTTTGAATGTATCTTTTTATATTAAAAATGGTGATAAATTTAAATTTATTTTAAGTGATGGAACTGAGAAAGAAACCTCAATTATTAAAGTTTTAGATAATAGATCTTTTCTTGTTAGAGGTCAAGGATTATTAGATTTAAATTTAACTTATAAAATTCAAAGAAAAATTTTAAAAGGATCTTCAAATATATTTTCAAATATAAATTTAATTTCTGCTAATGTTGATAATGTCTACAACAAAGGAGATGATTATCTTGTCGCATCACCATCCATTCCAAATTATTTACAACCACTAAACACTTCTAGAAGAGAAGTTATTTTTTCTGGGTCATTTAGTGGAGATGAATTTGAAATTCTTTCTGGTGGAGAGCATGGATTTTACACTGGAGATTCTGTTTATTATTCTGCAGGACAGATTGAAGAAACTTATATCGATGATTCTGGTAATTCTGCAACTAGAGTCGTTAGAGGAACAGGTTTATTTTCTGATGGATTGTATTTTATTAAAAGAATTGATGGATCTACGGTAAAATTTGCAAAAAGTAGAAACAATATTCTAAATTTAAATTTTGTATCTGTTTCTAGTCTCATTACAGTATCTGATAGTAAAGTAGAACAATATAGTTTTAATAATAAAACTATAAAATCACAAAAATTAATTAGACAATTTTCAAATCCAATTGATGATGGATTTATTAATAAAACAGAACCAGGATTTACTGGAATGTTTGTTAATGGTGTTGAATTGTTAAATTATAAATCAAAAGATATAATTAGATATGGTAAAATTGAAAATATTGAAGTTCTTTCTCCTGGTACAAATATTGACGTAATAAATGTTCCAGATTTAATTATTAAAGATTCTGTTGGATCTGGTGCTACTGGATATGCAGCTGTTTCTGGATCTTTTGATGAAATCAGAGTTGTAAATTCTGGATTTGATTATGCAGAAATTCCTATCTTAAAAATTTCTGGAGGAAATGGATCAGGTGCTTTAGGTCAAGTTAATACGAAATCAATTAAACATAATGTAGAATTTTTTGCTGACTTAGTTTCAAATCAAGTTATTGTTGGTACTGCAGCAACTCAATCTAGAATTGGATTTTCAACTTATCATAAATTTAGAAATGCTGAACAAATAATATACAAAACATCAAATCAAGATAGTGTAGTTGGAATTGTAACTAATTCATTGTATTTTGTTTCAAAAATTGATGATACTACTATTAGATTACATAAAACTCAAGGAGATTCTATTTCCGGAATTAATACTGTATTTTTAACATCTCATGGTATTGGTAAACACTCTCTTGAATCTGTTAATAAAAAATTAGTAGTTGCTTCAGTTAATATTATTAACAGTGGATCTGGATATGAAAATAAAAAAAGAACAGCACCGGCATCCTCACTTGGTATTAGCACAACCACAGATTCTATTTTAATTCCAAATCATGATTATAATTCTGGAGAAAAAGTAAATTATACATCTACTGGTTCTGCTGTTTCTGGACTTTCTACAAATACTGAATATTATGTGACAAATATTGATAACAATTCTTTCAAATTGTCTCAAGTGGGAGTTGCATCTGACACTGAGTTTTACTATAGAACAAAACAATATGTAGATATTACATCTGTTGGAGTTGGAACTCACGTTTTTAATTACCCTGATATTGCCGTAAGTCTTACTGGAAAAATTGGAATATCTTCAATTGGATCTGAGACTTTTGAAGCTTCTTTGCAACCAATTGTTAGGGGTGAAATAACTTCAATTTATCTTGAAAATTCTGGTGTTGGATATGGATCATCTGAGATTATAAATTTAGATTATCAACCACAAATAATATTAGATTCTGGAACCAATGCTCAACTCAAACCAATAGTTAATAACGGAAGAATAGTTCAGATTATTGTTTTAAACTCTGGAAGCAGATATTTTTCAAATCCAGACATTAATATTATTGGTGATGGTATTGGTGCTGTTTTAACTCCTATCATAGAAAATGGATTATTAACTTCCGTCAATATAATTGAATCTGGATTAGGATACTCTCAAGATACTACATCATTGAGTGTTATTCCTTCAGGGTCAACACAAATTCTTCCTAAATTTAAAGCAAATATTAAATCTTGGAGAGTTAATTTATATAAAAAGTATTATTCATATTTTACTGATGATGATGGTGTACTTGTCGATGGACAAAATGAATTACAATATTCTCATGCATATGCTCCAAGAAAACTTAGAGAATCTACTAATTCTATAGACAAAAATGGAAATGTATTGTATGGAGAAAGTGATCTGAGAAAGGTTGCTGGTGTTGAGCAAGCATCATCTAAGCATTCTCCCATCCTTGGGTTTGCATATGATGGAAATCCAATTTACGGTCCATATGGATATATCACAAAAAATGGTGGATTAATATCTCAAATGAAGTCTGGATATGAATTGAATATAAGTCAAGATAGACCTCCAACTTCTATTTTTCCGGAAGGATTTTTTGTTGAAGATTATACTCATTATAAAGTATTGGATGAAACTGTTCTTGATGAAAATAATGGTAGATTTTGTGTAACTCCAGATTATCCAAATGGAACTTATGCATATTTCTTAACCATTGACAATAAATTTTCTGCAACTTCTGGTATATTTGAGAAATATAGAGAACCAATATTTCCTTATGCCATAGGAGAAAATTATCACTCTATTCCAGATAAATTTAATTTTAAATTTGAATTAAATCAAGATAATTATGATCTTGTATTAAATGGATGGAGAAGAAATACACTTCCACTTAATTTAATAGAAGGTGACTCTGAATATCCATATATTTTCGTTCCAAACAAATTAAATCAAACTGCAGAGATTATATCAATAACTCCTGGAAAAATTTCTAAAGTTGGAATTATAACCGGTGGTAATGAATATAGAGTTGGTGAGGAATTAGTTTTTAATAACAATAAAACTGAAGGTTCTGGTGCATCTGCAAAAATTAGTTTATTAAAGGGGAGATCTGTAACTAATATTAGTGCTGCATCAAGTATTTTAGGAAATGTTGAGTTTTATCCAGGAGAATCTAAGGGAGAATATTTGATCTTTGCAGATAATCCTCATAATCTTGAAAATCTTGATACTATTTCAATTTCTGGATTATCTACAACATCGTCTCAAATTGAAGGAACTTATAGTGCAGGAATTCAAACCAATAGATTGACCATAGCAGGAGTAGGAAGTACTGGTGTTGCCATAGGAACTGATGGTATTACTGGAATTGTCACTTACTTTAAGGTCACTGGTAACTTATCATATCCAAACATTAGAGAGAATGATATTCTTAGTATTGGATTAGAAAAAGTTAAAGTATTAAATGTAGACACCCTATCCTCTAGGATTAGGGTTTTGAGGGCAGTAGAGGGGACTACAGGCACCTCTCACACGATTGGTAAGTTCATCTATGAAGTACCAAGAAAAATTAAAATTAATGCAGGATTTAAAACAGATTATGTATATACTTTAAACAAGCAAATTTATTTTGATCCTTCGAGTTCTGTTGGATTGGGAACAACTTCTGGTGTTGGCATTGGGACAACAATTTCTTTTGCAAATCCAGGATCTGGTGCAACTCAAGCATTCATTCCAACTAAAACAATTTTTATTAAAAATCATAACTTAAGAACTGGAGATCAATTAACATACTCACCAGGAAATGGTGGAAATGGCATTATTGTTCAAGACGAAACAAATGTTGGTGTAGGAACATCTTTATCTAATGGACAAACTTTATTTGTTGCAAAAATATCTGAAGATTTGATTGGAATTGCAACTATTAGAGTTGGACTTGGGACCACTGGTTCTTTTGTTGGGGGACCAAATACGGGTTCTTCTACTTTATTCTTTAAAAATGTAGGAACAGGAGACACACATAGTTTTACTACAAATTATAATGTAATTACAGGACAAGTTCAAAGAAACTTAGTTACTGTTTCCACAGCAGAAACTCATGGATTAAGTTCCCCTCATAATATTTTTGTAAATGTAAATCCACAAAATACTGGTATTGTAACAGTAAAATATGATGATTATAATTCAAGAGTTATAATTAATCCAATTGGATTTGCAACTGCTGGAGTAAACACTTCTACAAATGCAATTACATTATCTTCACATGGATTTAATTCCGGAGATAAAGTAATTCATACTTCTTCAATCCCATCACAAGGATTGGAAAATGAAAAAATGTATTATGTTGTCAAGGTAGATAATAATACATTAAAATTATCAAATACTTATTTCGATTCCATTCAATCAAAACCAAGCACTGTGGGAATAAGCAGTGCTTCTTTAGGAATAATTAGTCCAATCAACCCTCCAATTAGTTTGTATAAAGACTCGACTATAACATTTGATCTTTCAGATTCTTCACTATCTTATACTAAACAAGGAGTATTATACTCTGCATTTGATTTTAATCTTTACACAGACAGTAATTTTACTAAAATTTGGAATAAATCTGCTGATAGTAATATTTTTGAATTATCAAGAGATGGAAAAGTTGGAACTGCTGGAGCAAAAGTTGTACTAACAGTCAACAAAAACATTCCACAAACATTATATTATAAGTTGAATATTTTGAATAAAAGTCAAATACCAGAAGTAAAAGAGAGAGTTTTTATTGATAGTGAAGTTGTTTCTGGAAGTCAAATAAAAATAAAAGAAAGTCTTTATAATGGAAAACATACTATAAGAGTTGGAACAACCACTTCATTTACATATTCTGTGGCAAATGTTCCAGAAAAGTTATCTTATGAGACACCTGCCAATATTGAATACGAAACTGATTGTACTCATACCTATGGACCAGTCTCTAAAGTAGAAATAAAAAATTCTGGAACAAATTACTACTCTTTACCTGGAGTCACTACAGTTACAACTGCTTCTGGTAATGGTGCTATTTTTGAAACTTTTGGTTCTGGCATAGGTTCAGTAAAATCTTTATCAATTAAAGATATTGGATTTAATTATCCATCAGATAAAACTCTCAGTCCCAGAGTTCTTTTACCGCAAGTAATTAAAATAGATCCTCTTGCATCTTTTAAATCTATAGAAATTACATCATTTGGAAAAGGATTTTTAGTATCACCAAAATTGGTGGTTCTTGATGGAAAAACTAGTAAAGTAGTTTCTGATGTAGATTTTAAAGTAACTCCTGGAAAATCGAATGTAGAAATTCTTAAAAATACTGAAGGAATGTCTAATGCAACTCCAACTATTATTCCAATTCAAAGTGGAGCTGGTGTTGGTATAAATTCAATAGCATATACACCATCAACTGGAATTGCCACAGCAACTCTATCAGTTGGGTTTAGTACAATAAACTCTTTCCCATTTGTTGTGGGGGATAAGATTTTAATTGAAAATACAAGTGTTGGAGTTGGATCAACTGGTATTGGATATAACTCTTCCGATTATGAATATCAATTATTTTCAGTTACTGCAACCACAGAAAATCTTGGGGGAATTGGTAATATTTCATTCAATGTAAAAGATCTTATTACTGATAATAAAATTCCAGGAATTTATGATAGTATAAATTCCTCTGGAAAAATTCTTGCACAAAAACATTTCCCCACATTTGAAACTCAATTAACTACAAATAATTATACTGTAGGTGAAACTATAACTTCAAATTCTGCAACTGGAATTATTGATAGTTGGGACGAAAAAATTACAACCTTAACAGTTTCTTCTGTTGACAATTTTGTTGTTGGTGAAATTGTAAAAGGAGTAAGTTCAAAAACTCAAGGAATTGCATTATCTATCAAATTATTTGAAACATATGCAGATTTAAATCCTTTCTCAAAATCAATAAAAGGATGGCAAAGTGAGACTGGATTCTTAAATAAAGATTTTCAAAAAATTCAAGATAGTTTTTACTATCAAAATTTTTCATATTCACTCAAATCTAAAGTTCCATATGATACTTGGAATGATTCTGTTTCTAGTTTAAATCATACTTTAGGATTTAAGAAGTTCTCAGATTATCAGTTAGAATCAACAAATAATATTAAGACTGTTATCACTCTTCCAACCAATACTACTTCAATTGATACAGTCAATCATCTTGATGGATTTGCAAGTATTAACTGTGTATATGATTTTGATCTAGTTACAGAAAATAATATAAATCAAAATTCAAGTATTATTTCTGATGAAATTATATTCTCAAACAGAATTTTGTTAGATTATTTGGAATCTGTTGGTAATAGAGTTCTTACAATTGATGATATAAGTGGTAACTTTAATAGCAGTCCAAGACCAACTACTTTTAGTGTTGTTGATACTTTTCCAATTTCATCTAGAAGATTTCAAAAGTATATAACTTATGTACGAGATAAAAGATTTACAGCTCAAAGACAAATAATGCTTGTCGATCTTCTTCATGATGATTCTAGAGGATATATGAATCAATATTCTAGAGTTGAGTCTACTTATGATCTAGGTTCCTTTGATTTCTCGATTAATGGGCTTGATGGAAATTTTGAATTTCATCCAGTTAGGTCTTCAATTAACGATTATGACATTATTACACTATCATATGGGTTAGATGATTCTGTCCTTGGTACAGGAAACACCAGTCTTGGTGGAGTTGTTTTAATTGATACTGACAGTATCTTAATTCCATCTAATACAACTAAAACTATCGTATCAATTGCAAAAACTTATACTAGTGCGAAAGTTCTTGTAAATATCAATCCAGATATTTCTAAAAATGAAGAATTTGAATCCGTTCAACTTAATGTTATTCACAATTCTAATAATGTCGAGTTATTAGAATATGGAAGACTGACAACAGGACTTTCCGAATATTCTGATACTGGTTTTGGAACATATCATGCGTATATTGACGGTTCATCTTTAAAAGTTGACTTTATTCCGACTGCTGTGGGAATTGCAACAACAGGATCTGTTAACACTATTACAGTTGGTCTTTCAAGTGATACATTCAGTGGAATTGGTACACTTGATTTGTCAAGATCTAGACTTGAAGGAAGAACAACTAGTATTTCTGCATCAGGATCTCCCGGAATTAACACTGTTGCGGAATATTCAAATCAATATGATGCAGCACACTTTATAGCACAAGTTACAGATACAACTAATTCTAATGTTCAATTGTCTGAAATTGTTTTAGTTGATGATTATGTTGATGCATCAGGAACTAATGAAGTTTATATGACTGAATATGCAAATATTGAGACATCTGCTGGTCTAGGAACATTTGGTTCAAAAGTATCTGCAGATGGAAAAGTTTCTCTATTGTTTACTCCAAATCCAAGTATCAATTCTGTTGTTAATGTTTATATGAATGCATTAACTGTAACTGAAGACACAAGTGTAGGATCTGCAGTGACATTTGCCAATGCATTTATTGGAGATTCTCTTAGTGAGTATATTGGATCAAATTCTGATATTAAGAGAGAGTTTGAATTAACTCATAAAAATGAACCAATCTTTGAAAGATATTTCTTAGGTAATAATAGTGGTATTATTAGCACAACGGATAATTCTATTAAAATTCCAAATCACTTCTTTGTAAGTGGTGAAAAAATTAGATACAATCATGGTGGTACTGTTTCTTCTGCCATTGGAATTGCTGCAACAAGTTTTGTTGGTGCTGCAAATACAACTTTCCTGCCAGATGAAAATCTATATGTAGTAAAGATTGATGACAATTTAATTGGAATTGCAACAAGTCCAGAAAATGCACTCAAAACAATACCAGAAGTTGTAGAACTTACAAGTGTTGGTGTTGGAACTTTGCACAGATTCATATCAATAAATCAAAATGCAAAATGTATTATTCTTCTTGATAATGTTATACAATCACCAATCGTATCTACAGCAATAACAACTACTCTTGCTAATCAGGTCAGAGACGTTGATACTTTGATTAAATTTAGTGGAATAACATCATTCTTTGGATCGGACTTAATACGAATTGGGTCTGAAATAATGAAAATAGAAGGTGTGGGAATTGGTAGTACAAATACAATTAGAGTTCGTAGACCTTGGTTAGGAACTGTAGTGTCTGGATACGGAACAGGAACTTTAGTCACTAAAATTTCAGGAAACTATAATATTGTTGATAATATACTTAATTTTGTTGAGGCACCTTATGGTAATGTTCCTATTGGTTCTACAACAAATCCACCAGATGAAAGAGATTGGACTGGAATAACAACTGGATCTAGTTTTCAAGGTAGAAATTTTATGAGATCTGGAGTACCAAATAGTTCTGTGGAATCTTATTCTACAAATTACATTTTTGATGATATCTCTGATCAATTTAATGCAATTAAGAGTGAATTTACATTAGAGAAAAATAAATCTAATATTACTGGTTTTTCTACGAACAATGGAATTATTCTTGTAAATAGTGTATTTCAAACTCCTGGAATATCAAATCAATATGTAATTTCAGAAGCTTCTGGAATTTCATCAATTACATTCCAAGGAACAAATACAACTCCACTTGGACCTGATGTTGGAATTTCTAATTTCCCTAAAGGAGGAATTATTGTTTCCGTTGCATCAATAGAGGGACTTGGTTATCAACCATTAATTTCTGCTGGAGGAACTGCAATTGTTTCAGGTTTAGGAACAATATCATCAATTAGTATTGGAAATAGTGGTTCTGGATATAGATCTGGAATTCAAACCACTGTAAACGTTGGTGTTGGAACATCTAGCACTGGAAATGGAAATATTGAGTTTATTGGAACTGCTGCAATTAGTGGTGGCAATATTGTAAGTGTTGCAATTACAAATCCTGGATCTGGATATACTTCAACAAATCAACCGTTTGTTGTATTTGATGATCCGTTAGGTTATTCAGATATAGATTTGCAATATTCATCATCAAGTACTGTCGGTGTTGGAACAAGTGCCGTAGTAGATATTGTTGTTGGTCAAGGATCTAGTATTATCGACTTTATAATTAAAAATACAGGATATGGATTTGGAAATGGTGAAATTCTAACGATTCCAGTTGGTGGAACTACAGGAATACCAACAACATCATCATTCTCTACTTCAAATGAATTCCAAATAACAATAGATGAAATTTTTAATGATAGTTTTTCAGGATGGTCTGTTGGTCAACTTCAAGTTTTGGATAATATTGATGAATTTATTGATGGAACTAGAAAAGACTTCCCACTTTCTATATTAGGTGATTCAGTTTCTATTGTTGCTAATAAAGGTTCTAAAATTAACGTTCAAGATGTTCTTCTTATATTTGTAAATGATATACTTCAAGTTCCGGGAGAAGGTTATATATTCAATGGTGGAAGTATTGTAAAATTTGCAGAATCTATTAAATTGGGAGATAAAGTTAAAATTATATTCTATAGGGGAACTGGAGATACTGATGTGATCTTTGTAGATACTACTGAAACTGTAAAGAAAGGAGATACTCTTCAAATTAACCATGATCCTTCTATTAATCAAACATTTTCTCTGCAAGAAGATGAAAGAGTTGTCGATCAAATAAAATCTACAAACTTAGTTGGAACTAATCCATATTTTGGACCTGGAAATACTAATGATGTTACTTTAGAAAGACCAGTCGTTTGGTGTAAACAAACTGAGGATCTATTCATAAATCAAACGGCAGTTGGTAAAGATAGAGAATTATATGAACCAGTTATTAATCCAAGTGCATATATTATTAAATCTGTTGGTGTTGGTTCTACTGCAGTTTATGTTGACAATCTAAGACCTATTTTTAATTCAAAAAATGAAAGTGAACTTAATTTAACATTCCAAAATAAAATTAAATTTATACCGCAAGAATCAAAAATAAGTGCAGCTGCAACTGCAATAGTTTCTGGATTAGGAACTATATCTTCTATTTCTATCTCCAATGGTGGATCTGGATACACAATTGCTCCAGTAGTAACAATTGGAAGCACATCACAGTCTGTTGGACTAGGAACAACAGCAACAGCAGTAGCATCTATAACAGCAGGAGTTGTTACATCTGTTACTTTATCTAATGTGGGAACTGGATATACAAATACAAGTGCTCCACCAGTTTTGATTGCTCCTCCAACACACATAGAGGAAGAAGTAAGTGTTAACACTTATTCCGGAGATAATGGTGTTATTGTTGGATTTGGAACCACAACAGTTGGAATTGGAACACAATTAATTTTTGATATTCATATTCCATATGATTCATTCATGAGGGATTCATCTATTGCTGGAACTGCACTAACAATGAGTTCTATTAATGTTGATGATTACTTTATTATTAAAAATTCTAATGTTGGATCTGGATCAACCTCAGTAAAATCTTTGGATTCATCAAATAATACTGTTGGTGTTGGGGTATCATTTGCAGATAATGTTTATGAAGTTGCTAGTGTAGTGTCTATTTCTACAAGTGTATCTGGAATCTCCACACAGGTTCGTAGAGTATTTGCTAAAGTTGATCAATTTAATTATAGTTTTTCTGGTATAACTACTTCTGATTTCTTTGGATCATTTAGTTGGGGTAGAATTGACCTGAAAACAAGATCTGGATTAAATTCATATACCGCATATACTGGATCTGGTATTGGTATTACTGAAGGAAGTGGAATTTCTACTTCAACAATGGTTACAAGATCAAACTCCTTGAAATTTAAAAATTACATTGTTTAATCTCTAATAAATAAAGAAAAAAAGTCCGTCAAATGGCCGCCATTATAACTGATCAAATTAGAATATTAAATGCTGGTAATTTTATTGCCGGTGTTTCTAATGCTAGCAATTCATATTATTCTTTTATTGGATTAACTAATCCTGAGGATTATCAACAAGATTGGGATAATAGTCCTCCTTCACCAAGAGATAATTTTGATCAAGAAAATGACTATTGGGATACAATGGTTGCGTTGAAAAAAATCAATACTTCTGATGCAAAACAAGTCGTACCAAAAAGAGTTTGGTCTTCAGGAACAACTTATGATATGTATCGTCATGATTATAGTAGATTAAATACTGCTGTAGTTTCTGGATCAACTTCATTATACCTGGCAAATTACTTTGTTATGAATAGTGATTTTAGGGTATATATTTGTCTTCAAAATGGAATAGACCCAGATACTTCATCAGGAAAACCCTCTCTTGATGAACCAACTTTTACTGACTTAGAACCAAGATCAGCAGGAACTAGTGGTGATGGATATATTTGGAAATATCTATATACTATCAAACCAAGTGATATTGTAAAATTTGAATCTACTGAATATATGCCAGTTCCAACTGATTGGCAAACATCAACAGATAATGCACCAGTTAGAGATAATGCTGTTGATGGGTCTATTAAGATCGCAACTATCATTAACAGAGGTGTTGGTTTAGGAACAGCAAATTCCATTTATACTTCTGTCCCAATTAGAGGTGATGGTTCCAATGCAGAGTGTACAATAACTATTGATAGTAATCAACAAGTTGGTTCAATAACTATTTCAAATCAAGGATCTGGTTATACTTATGGTAGTGTTGATATTGTAGCTGGTGGAGTTCCAACAGGAACAACAAGACCTGAATTTAATGTTATTATCTCTCCTCAAGGTGGACATGGTGCAGACATTTATAGAGAACTTGGAGCTTACAATATTCTTCTTTATTCTAGAATTGAAAATGATAATAACAATCCAGATTTTATAACTGGAAATCAAATTGCTAGAGTTGGAGTTGTAGAAAATCCACAACAGTTTGGATCAACAAGTTTATTATCCGCAGATAAAGTAAGTGCTCTTGGAGCACTTAGGTTAGCAGGAACTGGATATAGCACTGCTACATTTACCGCAGACTCTTATTTTACCCAAACAATATCAACAGGAACAACAGCTGCTGGTAGAGTTGTAAGTTACGATCAAAATACTGGTGTTCTTAAGTACTGGCAAGATAGATCTCTAGTAGGATTCAATACTGTGGGTACTGCACAAACTCAACCTCAATATGGATTTAACCTCAATGAGTTTACATCATCGCCCGGAACTGGTGGAGCATTGACAATTATACCAACAAGTGGTTTAAATCTTACTATTGATAATTCTTTTACAGGTATATCTACAGTAATAAATAATCGTACATACTATCTTGGCCAAACCTTTACAAATGGTGTTGCCAATCCAGAAGTTAAGAAACATTCTGGAAATATAATCTACGTTGATAATAGACCATCTATAACAAGATCGTCAAATCAAAAGGAAGACATAAAAGTTATTTTGCAGTTCTAAAGAATTATGCCACAACAAACGAACCTCAATGTAGCTCCCTACTTTGATGATTTTGATTCCAATAATGATTACCATAAGGTATTATTTAAACCTGGATATCCAATCCAGGCAAGAGAATTAACCTCTCTTCAATCTATATTACAAAATCAAATTGAAAGATTTGGACAACATTTTTTTAAAGAAGGTGCTAAAGTAATTCCAGGAAATACTGGATATAGTCAAACATATTATTGCATTCAACTAGAGAATGCATTTCAAGGGGTTCCTGTATCCGCATATGCTGATCAGTTAATTGGAACAAAAATAATTGGACAAAGATCTGGAGTAACTGCTTTTGTTGATTCAATTCTACAACCAGAAGATTCTGAAAATGGTAATCTTACTCTTTATATAAACTATCTATCATCTAGTACATCAAATAATTCAACACAACAATTTTTTGATGGAGAACAAATTACATGCAATGAAATAATTACATCAGGTCTTCTTGGAAATACTATTATTGCTGTAGGATCTCCATTAGCATCAACAATTCAATCTGATGCCTCTGCTATTGGTTCTTCTTTCCAAATTGATAACGGAGTTTATTTTATAAGAGGAAATTTTGTAAATGTAAATAAAGAAACTTTAATTTTAGATCAATATTCAGATAATCCTAGTTATAGGATTGGACTGTTTATAGATGAAGAAATTATAAATGCAGATTTAGATGAAACTCTAAATGATAATTCTCAAGGATTTAATAATTATGCAGCTCCAGGTGCAGATAGACTTAGAATTAGTGTAAGTTTATTTAAAAAAGCACTCGATGATTTTGATGATAATAACTTTATATTGCTTGCCACAGTAATTAATGGTGTTCTTCAAACTGAAGTTAGAAAAACTTCTTTTGGTGGTAGTATTGGATTTGATAGTTTAAATGATACTCTTGCTAGAAGGACTTTTGATGAATCTGGACATTATTACGTAAAACCATTTGATGTCACTGTTTTAAACTCTTTAAATGATAGAGTTGGTAATGGAGGCATTTTCAATGCAGGACAGTTTACTCCAGGTGGAGTAACTCCTAGTAATGGTCTTAGCCTTTATAAAATTTCTCCAGGAAAAGCATATGTTAAGGGTTATGAGATTGAAACATTAAATGCAATTTACTTGGATGTTAATAAACCAAGAACGACAAGAACTATTGAAAATCAAAATATAATTTATAACACAGGTCCAACACTTAGGTTGAATAGGGTTTATAGAACACCTACAGTTGGTCTTGGTAATACTTATTTTGTAAGTTTGAGAGATCAAAGAGTTGGAACTAGTTCAGAAACTCTCCCAGGAAATGAAGTTGGAGTTGCAAGAGTATATGACTTCAAATTAGAGTCTGGTTCATATAGCACATCTAATGCAAACGAGAATGAGTGGAACCTTGCTCTCTATGATATTCAAACAATTACGGATGTTGCATTAAATCAGGCACATACTTTATCTATCCCTACATTTGTCAAAGGTGAGAATAGTGGAGCTACTGGTTTCTTAAGACACGCAGTTTCTGCTGGAACGGCAATTACGGTCTATGAGACCAGTGGGACATTTGTACCAAATGAAAAACTTACCTTCAATGGAATTCAAAATGGAAGAATTGCTATTGCTATTACTGAGCATGGTCTTTCTGATGTCAAGTCAATATATGGAACAAATAATGGAGTAGTTGGAATTAATACTTTCAGTGCTGATGTAGTTCAATCTAGTAAATTTGTAGTTGGTATTGCTACAGTAAGTCCACTTTCAAGTGGCGTAAGTACAATAAGAAGTACAAACCCATCATTCCCAGGAAATATTGTAAAAGAAAATGATCTTATTCAATACAGTGATACCACACCAGGATTAGATGGAGATCCTATTATTGGTAGAGTTACTAGTGTAGGAACATCTGATATCTCTGTAGAGGGTGTTGCTGCTGTTACAGGAATTTCGAGTGGATTTTTGCCATCATCAACTTTAAATGTAACTGATCTTAAAGTTCTTACAACAAACTTAGCAACTTCATCTGAAAATTCTCTATTCACTCCTTTATCAAAAGTCAATGTTTCTAATGTAGATCTTGACGAGGCATCTATAGTAATTAGAAAAACATTTACTGTAAATATTGCAAGTAATGAATTATCCACACAAGTTGTATCTAGTGATAATGAGACTTTTCTTCCTTTTGATGAAGAGAGATATCTTTTAATTAGATCTGATGGATCTACAGAAACATTGAGTGGTGATAAATTTACTATTTCTACTAATGGAGACACTTTACAAATTCGCAATTTAGGCACAAATAACACTGGTGCCACTTTAATTGCAACACTTAGAAAAGTAAAACCAAAGGCAAAAGAAAAAATTAAAAACAAAGTAAATTCTATTACTGTAAATTTATCAAAACTTGCAGGATCTGGAATTGGTTCTACCACTTTAAATAATGGTCTGACATTTGGAAATTATCCCTTTGGAACTAGAGTTGAAGATGAAGTTATTTCTTTGAATGTTCCAGATATTATTGAAATTCATGGTATTTTTGAATCTTCTGATACAAATTCATCATCTTGTCCCCAAGTTTTTCTTCAATCATTAAATACTCAGTCAACTACAACTGCAGAATTGTTGATTGGTGAACAACTAATTGGACAAACAAGTGGTTCTGTTGCTATAGTTGCGGAAAAATTAAATGATTCTTTAATTTCCTTCCTCTACAAAAATGAAATTGCATTTATTGAAGGAGAAACTGTAGAATTCCAAGAATCAAATGCATCTGCATTAGTATCGACTCTCTCAACTCCTAGTTTTAATATATCATCAAATTATACATTTAAAACTGGTCAAGAAAATACTTTCTATTCCCATGGTAGAGTAAAAAGAAAGAATGACTCTTCTGCCCCATCTAAGCAAATAAAAATTTATTTCTCAAGTGCTTCATATTCTAATACTGATGATGGAGATATAACAACTGTAAATTCATATAGACAGTTTGATTATGGTAATGAAATTAAAACTATAAATTTCTACAGAAATTCTGATATTATTGATATTAGACCAAGAGTTTCTAATTATACTGCGACTGAAGGGTCTAGATCACCTTTGGAATTCTTAGGTAGATCATTTAATGGATCTGGACAATCTGCAGCAAATGTATTGGCCTCTGATGAAGCAATTCTGACAGATGTTTCATACTATCAAGGAAGAATTGATAGAGTATTTTTATCAAAAGATGGAAAGTTTCAAGTTGTATATGGAACTCCATCGGATAATCCACAAAGACCAGATCCTGTTAACGATGCAATTGAAGTTTGCAGAATTGATCTTCCTGCATATCTATATGATCCAAGAGATGCAAAATTATCTTTTATGCAGCATAAGAGATTTAGAATGGAAGATATTAAGGAACTTGAAAATAGAATCAAGAGTCTTGAATATTATACAACTCTTTCCCTCTTAGAAAAGGAAACTGCTAATCTTTTTATTGCTGATAGTGAAGGACTGAATAGATTTAAGTCTGGATTCTTTGTAGATAATTTTAATGATTTCTTAGCACAAGATAGTTCATTCAAAATTAATAACTCCATTGATAGAAAATATAATGAACTGAGACCAAGACATTATACCAATTCTGTTGATATGATTTTTGGCCCAGTTATTGATACAGATCCAACTGCAGACTTAAACTTTAATGTAGTTGAAGGAAATAATGTTAGAAAACAAAATGATATTTTAACACTTGATTATGCCGAAGTTGAATATATTAAGCAAAATTTTGCTACTAGAACTGAGAGTGTTACTCCTTTCTTAATTAGTTTCTGGAATGGAACTCTTGAACTTACACCTGCATCTGATAATTGGGTAGATACTGCAAGACTTGAAGCAAAAATT
>Ga0209336_10000468_pt1 | contig 20760 bp, 17 predicted proteins | sample LinPmetageLP32_FD_184042 | JGI IMG/M metagenome (GOLD analysis project Ga0209336, IMG submission 184042) | Marine viral communities from the Pacific Ocean - LP-32 (SPAdes) (version 2) | ecosystem: Environmental > Aquatic > Marine > Oceanic | place: Pacific Ocean | collected 2009-08-23 | reverse complement strand
TAAGATTGTTATTGGAGATCCAGAGGTGTTGATCATTGGGTGTCATAACAGCGGAGACTCAACCCTACATGAAAATGTAACTGCTCCTGCCGATTGGTACGGGAACATGTATACCTTTGACGGGACAACATGGGCCGCTAATCCAAACTTTGTTGATCCAAGACTAGAAGACGAAGAATAATGCCTTACATTGGTCAAGATCCAAGCAAGATACAGCGCAAAGTAAGTGCTGTAGCCAGTGGCACTTTAGCTAATGGAAGTAAAGTCGTTGTTAATTCAGACGGTACTGTGAGTGCTGTTGTCGAAGCTAATGGTGTGCTTGATCCACCACAACTCGGAACTTCTGTTATTTACTCAGCCAATTCGGTAGTACACACCAACTGTACGTTTGATTCTGAGCATAACAGGGTTGTAGTTGTTTACTACGATAGAGCAAATTCAAATTATGGTACAGCAAACGTAGGTGCAGTTTCTGGCACTAGTATTTCGTTTGGAAGTCCTGTTGTTTACAGTAGTGCTGATACAGAGGGCAATGTTATAACATTTGATTCTGACAGTGGCAGAGTTGTAATTATGATAAAGGATGGGGGTACTTCAAATTACGGTAGGGCTGTTGTAGGAGATGTTAATCCTAGTAATAACAGCATTGCTTTTGGTTCATTAGTTACTTTTGAAAGTGCTAATACATACCCTCTAAGTATGGCCTTTGACTCCAATTCAAATAAAGTTGTGGCGCTGTATGCAGATCAAGGAAATTCTAACACTCTTACAGCCGTTGTAGGAGATGTTACCGCTAGCAATAATAGTATTGCTTTTGGAACACCTGTGTCATTAGGCTTAGTTTCTTTTACTGCGGCCATCTCTTTTGATTCAACTGCAAATAAAATGGTTGTGGCCTATAGAAACTCTGATGATTCAAATCACGGAGGGGCAAAAGTAGGAACAATTACCGCTAGCAATAACAGTATTGCTTTTGGAGCGGAAGCAAAATTCCATACCGCCACAATTGGAACTGTGACGTGTGCATATGACCCCGATACGAATAAAACAGCTATCTTTTTTGTAGATGGGGGTGTCTCTCCAGCAACCGGAAAAGCAATTGTTGCTACGGTCAATGCAAGCAATAATACTTTAGCTTATGGCAGTCTAAGTAGTGCGTATACTAATTTCAATACCGTAATCAATGGTGCAGTTTACGACACCAACATCAATAAATTTGTAGTAGTTTACAACAATCAATCGGTCTCACCAAACCCCCAACAGGTTAGTGTTGGGACTGTTAGTGGAACTAGCATAAGTTTTGGCACTGCTTCTGCGACATCTACTGACACTTCTGGAATAGTAGCCTATCTACAATGTGCTTGCTTTGATTCCAGCACTAATAAAGTAGTTTCTGTATTTAGAAAGACTGCCTCCGATCCAAATAGCACTACGACAAATAAAGGAAGGGCGGTTGTCATATCCACGTCTGGACTCATTTCAAACCTCACGGCAGAAAACTATATAGGTATTTCAGACGGGGCTCACGCAGACAGTACTTTAGCGACAGTGCAAATAACTGGAGCAATAGATGATGCTCAAAGCAGCTTGACTCCAGGACAAACTTATTTTGTCCAAACAAACGGGACTTTAGGTACTTCAGCCGATGACCCTAGTGTTGTTGCGGGAACCGCGTTAACCTCTTCGACCTTACTCATTAAGGGGTAGTTATGTCATATATAGGTAAACAACTTCATGACCTCCCTGGACAAATGACTGCTGTAGCCAGTGGCACTTTGGCTGACGGCAGTACAGTGGTTGTTAATGCTGACGGTACTGTAAGTGTTGTAGTTGGAGCAGGCAAAGGAGCCGCCGTTGAATTTGAAACGGACAATACAGCAGCCATATCTGCCGTTTTCCAAGCGAATACCAATCAAGTTATAATTTTTTACAGAGACTACGGCAACTCTAGTTATGGAACGGCTATTGCTGGATCGGTAAACGCTTCCGATAATAGCATTGCGTTTGGCACTGCACACGTTTTTGCAACTCATGCAATATATTATTCGGGTAGTGCTTTTGACACTAATTCAGAACGTGCTGTTGTTACTTACAACAATGCGGCTAGTTCTGCTCATGCGATTGTAGGACACATTTCTTCTGGCACAAATTTCACATTTGGTTCTGCGATTACATTGGGTAGCAATTCCAGTGATTCGTTTCAAGCTGTCTTTGACTCTACTAACAACAGAGTGGCTCTTTTTTGGAAAGACAGCAGTGTCGGAAAAGCAGTTGTTGGAAATATTACTGCGAGTAATAACTCCATTGCGGTAGGTTCTGTTGTTCAATTTAGTGCAGGAAATTTTGCATGGCGGCAGGGAAATACCGGAACCACGTTTGATACAAATGCGGGCAAAATTGTAATTGCCTATCGAGACACTAATCAATCTCCTGATAGAGGTGTAGTGAACATAGGAACGATTACCGCTAGCAATAACAGTATTGCTTTTGGTAGTCCTGTTGTAATTGATTCAAGCCACAGAGCCAGTATGATTGATTGTTTATTTATACCGACTATCAATAAAATTGTTTTTGCATTTACTTCAACGTCTGACTCTAGTAAAGGCAAAGCAGTTGTAGGTACAGTGAATGGAACATCTATGGATTTTGGAACTATTGCAGTTTGGGGCACAGATACCGCAAACAATAATTCTTCGTTAACCTTTAACTCTTCCACAAACATAATAACATTGTTTAATCAATCGGCAGTTGGTAGCACATATACCGTTAAAGTTGGCGACATCAGTGTTTCTGGAACTAATCTCACGTTTGGGACTAGATCAGTTTTTAGTAGTTTGGTGTCCTCAGAGCTTAGTGTTGTTTTTGATAATAATACTAACCGAACTGTAACTATTATTAAAAATGGTGACAACAACAGGGGAACAGCTATAGTTTTTAAGGACACAAATGTAGCAAACCTTACGGCAGAAAATTATATAGGTATATCTAACGCAGTGTATGCTAGTGGACAAACCGCTACGATACAGGTGGCTAGTGCAGTAGATGACGCCCAATCAAGCTTAACACCAGGACAAACTTATTTTGTTCAAGCCGACGGAACTTTAGGGACTTCAGCGGGGGACCCAAGTGTCATTGCAGGAACAGCGGTATCATCAACCGAATTAGCCATCAAAGGATAAGAATGAATGCCTCTTTCAAAGCTGAAGTTCACTCCTGGAATCAATCGAGAAACCACTTCATACTCTAACGAGGGTGGATGGTTTGATTGTGACAAAGTTCGTTTCCGATCAGGGTTCCCAGAAAAAATCGGCGGTTGGGTAAAGATAGGGGGAAATGCGGGAGATGCAACTGCAGGCCAGTTTGAAGGAGTATGTCGATCCCTTCACCCCTTCACAGATTTAGCGACTACAAAATTATTAGGTGTAGGAACGCACACAAAATTCTATGTTCTTGAAGGTATTTCTTATCAAGATGTAACTCCGCTTAGAATAACTTTCACAGGAAGCGACACAAACAACTGTTTTACTGTGGTCAACGGTTCTACTACAGTCACGCTAGGAATCAATTCGCATGGTGCTGTGACGGGGGATTTTGTCACCTTTTCTGGGGCGACAGCAGTTGGTGGAGTGGTGGCTGCAGACTTAAACAAAGAGTTTAAAGTCACTGTAGTTAATGCAAATTCCTTCACTATTGTTGTAGCTAATGCCGCGACCTCTAGCGCCACTGGTGGAGGAACATCCATCACCGCAGCTTTCCAGTTAAACATAGGTCTTAACACTGTTGTCCCAGGAACTGGTTGGGGCGCCGGAGGATGGAGCAGATCGAGTTGGGATTCTCCAAATGAGACAGGTCTTATAACAGACGAGTTGCGGATCTGGGGTCAAGATAACTTCGGAGAAGATTTAATATTTAATAACCGCAACGGGAATATTTACTACTGGGATCGATCTGCAAGTAGTGTAGGAAGCGCTCAAAGAGCAATAACTTTAGCAGCATACGCGACAAGTCTTGGAGTGACTGACGCGACAATCCCTCAAATTGCAAAAGATGTTATTGTTTCGGATAGAGACAGACACGTTATTGCTTTTGGCTGTGGGGATGTGTCCTCTCCCACGTTACAAGATCCTTTATTAATAAGGTTTTCTTCTCAAGAAAATCCCGCGGTTTGGAATCCTACAGCGACTAATACTGCAGGAAGTCTTCGAGTGGGCGCTGGGTCACAAATTGTTTCTGTAGTAGAAACTCGTCAACAGATTCTTGTCTTCACCGATGTTTCCGTACATGCGATGCAGTTCCTTGGTCCGCCATTCACGTTTGGAATTAATCAAATATCTGAGAACACTACTATCATGGGGCCTAACGCCACGGTTCCTGTGGATGACTCAGTGTTCTGGATGGGCGCTCGAGAGTTTTACACTTATGCTGGTAGTGTTCAAAAACTGCCATGCTCCGTTCTATCCTATGTTTTTGATGATTTTAATTATGAGCAATCTGATAAAGTTTACGCGGGTCTGAACTCTGCTTTTGGAGAGATATGGTGGTTCTATCCATCTGAAGGATCTGCAGAAAATAACAGGTATGTTATCTATAATTATGAACAAAAGGTTTGGTATATCGGGGCGCTTGAAAGGACTGCTTGGATCGACCGCGGGATTAACGTCTTTCCTGTTGCTACTGGAGGTGACAGTTTTAGTTACACCCACGAATTTACTTTAAACGACGGCAGCACTACCCCAGCCTCTGCCATTACTGCTTACATTGAGTCAAGTCAGATTGACATAGCCGATGGGGAAAGCTTCATGTTTATTCGTCGGCTTATCCCAGATCTTACATTTAAGAACTCAACCGCTACTGCTCCTTCAGCCGATTTCATAGTTAAAACTAGGGATTTCCCCGGGGCAGAATACGATAATACATCCACCTCTGAGGTTGCTCGTTCCGCTACTGTGCCTGTCGAAAAGTTTACGGACCAAGCTCACATTAGGCTTCGTGGGCGTTCTGTTGCTGTCACGGTACAGTCCGATCAGACCGACACTACTTGGAGGTTGGGAAGTCCTCGTTTAGATATTAGGCCAGATGGGCGACGTTCGTGAGTCGTAATCTCAACCGTCCATTTTTCCCAATACCCCCAAGAGAATACAACTTTGAGTATTTTCAAGAAATCATTCGATCCTTCTCTACTTATGTAGACCAACAACAGAATCCTGGAGAAGGAAGAAACACACAATTAGTATTGACCAACCTACAAGAACACGATCAAGGACTTGAGGTTGGTGGGTTGTTTCAACAAGAAGGTTTTGTAAAAATCTGTAGGGCTAACGTTCCGCATCTAGCTGGTGTATTATCAACAACAGCTACAGGTACTGTTACGGTGACGATTTCATGAACGGATTAATGAATCTTTTACAAAAAAACCCAGAACTATTACAGTATTTTAAAGAACGGCAGGCGCAGCAGCAACAAGGCTTTAATGTTGGTGGCTATGTCGAAGGTCCGGGAACCGGGCGCAGCGACTCAGTGGACGCTGCTATTTATCAAAATGGTGAGAAGGTTCAAGAAGCTCTTCTCTCCGACGGGGAGTTTGTATTTACGGAACGCGCAGTCCGAGGACTTGGAAAGGGCGACCGAGAAAAGGGCGCAGCAAAAATGTATGAGATGATGCGTCAATATGAGAGGATGACTTAATGGCGACTACTACACAAGTAAATCAACTGCCGGAGTACATGCAGGACTATCAGAAGTTTATGCTTGATTCTGCTCAAGCAGTCGCGTCACCTGCTCAATTCATTCCTGCACAACAAGCCGCGCCGTTAACTCCTGGTCAGACAGAAGCTGTTCGAAGAGGATACGAGGGCGTCGGATCTTTTGCCCCGTACATGCAAGCGGGAACCGCGACCCTCGGATCTGGAATTGGCGGATACATGCAAGCAGGCCAGGCGCTCGAGGGCGCTGCCGCTCAGTTTGATCCAAGTACACAAGTCGAAGCCTTCATGAATCCTTATCGTGAGGAAGTAATAGAGCAACAATATGAAGACATTCAACGGTTAGGAAATGCTCAACTTAACCAAGCCAATGCTCAGGCCGCTATGGCTGGGGCTTATGGTGGAGATCGTTCAGCGGTCCAGACAGCGGAAATCGGTCGTAATGTCTTAGATCAACAAGCTCGAACCGGCGGGCAGCTTCGCTCTCAAGGTTTTGGTCAGGCACTTCAAGCGGCACAAAGTTCGTTTGAGGCGGCAAGAAATCGTCAATTAGAAGTTTCTAAAACTATGGGTTCACTATCTCAAGGTCTTGGTCAAGCAGGCATTCAACAAGCGGGTCTTGGTCAAGCGGCTCAAGGAGCAGGACAATCAGATGTGAACGCTTTATTATCTTTGGGAGGATTGGAGCAGCAACAAGCTCAAAATGTTCTTGAAGCTCAAAGAACAACCGCGTTACAAAGACAGATGGAGCCTTATCAAAGAGTTGGCTTCTTGTCGGACGTGTTCCAAGGAGTTCCTACAGCAAGTTCAGCAACTCAAACGACCTCGGCTCCTGGACCTAGCACAATATCTCAAATAGCAGGTATTGGATTAGGTCTTGCTGGACTTAATAGTTCTGGGTTCTTAGGAAATATTCTCTCATGATGAACCCTTTTAATCGTAAAATGTTTAACTCAAAGCCTTCTCGTCCGGCTCGTAATAAGCTTAATCAAATGGGCGGTATCATGGCGTCTAGCCAGCCGTTAATGCAGACGGTTCAGAAGTTTAAAGATGGAAACACTGTTCGTGTGCCTTCAAAAAATCCTTCTATTCCTCTTAATAGAAGTTTAGTAGTAAATCCAACGCTAGGAACAACAGGCTCTCGCTCGGTAGTTCCATATCAAAGCCCTTACCAAAACATTTCTCGAATTAAGAATTTTCTCGGAGCTACTCCTGTGGGTCTGTTTCTCGGGGATGTATTAAACACGGCACCCCTGAAAACAGCAGATGAACTTTCTGGAATTGGAGAAGGAAAGGTACAGGCATACAAGCCGGGGCAAATGACGGATCTTGATATTAATCGAGAACAATTTGACAAATTAAGTGAAGAAGATCAGCAAGCTTATCTTCAAGCAGAAAACGACCGGCGTTTTGCAAAACGTGCTGGGTTTACTGCTGGGATTGGTAAGTTTGCTAATGTTGGAGACACTCTTGCCAACACTTTTGAATCCATAACAGAAAACCCCGTTGTAGAACGGGCGGCAAAAGCTGCGGGGTTAATGGACCCAACAGATTCTTTTGAAGAAAGAAATCCAAAAGCGTTTCAGCAAGCTCGAGAAGAAGGCATAGCAGCTAATAGACCTTTAACTCTTCAACAATTCCGAGCAGCTTTACCTTCAACTGAAGAGCGTGCTCCACGGGCAACAACTGAAGAACAATATATGGGAAGGCAGGCAACACCCGCAGAGACTCTAATTGGAATGTCAACCGCCCCTCCTGCTACAGGGGATGCAGATCCAGAGGTAGAAGTTGATGACGGTGATCTTAATGCAAGTGTTGACACCATTGTTGATAGCCCTGTTGATGACGGTGATCTTGCTGACACTCAGACCCTTAATGCAAGTGTTGAGAACTCCGCAGCTAATGAACTTCAACGTGTGTTTAATCAGGGAACTCCTGAAGAAGTAGAGAAAAGTCTTGAAGAATTGATGCTTGAGTTTACTTCCGCTGCTCCAGAACGTAAAGGACTTGATAAAGGACTTGCTATTGCCAAAATTGGATTTGCTATGGCTGCAGGGCAAAGTCCAAACGCTATATCAAATATTGCGTCTGCGCTCTCTTCCGGCGCAGGTATGTTTATAAAAGACAAATCGGAAAAAGATTCGTTTGATCGTCAAGTTCAATTGTCTGCTCTTCAATATGGCATAGGTGAAGTGGGTAAACGGCGTCAAGAGGGACGCATAGAGGCTCGTGAAAGAAGAGGTGTAAAGGATTATGTTGCGGGTTCTAAAGGTGTCACTTATAACGGAAAAAAATACAATGAGAATGAAACTGTGCCTGTTTTAATTGGAGATATTCGAGACGGAAACATGCCATCTGGTCTTATCTCAAGTTCTATGGTGTCTGCGATAGCTGCTAAAAGCAAGGCGGTTGGAGACTTACTTAGTAATTTTAATAAAGAACGACGAAAAGAAGAAGCTAAGTTTAATGAATCAAAACGGCTAAAGATAAAAGATTATACTGACCAACAAGATCGTTATAGGAAAGCAACGGACATTGCGTTAACTTCTGAAAATGCTATTGGTCTTCTTGAGACTGTCTTCCTTGACATCTCTGAAGGTAAAGTCACTGGAGTCAGCCCTGGACTAAAAGATGTTATAAATAAAGGGGCTAACTTTTTTGGCTTCAACCTAGATAAATCTTACGAAACTAAAGAAGCCGCTCAAAGCGCCATGAGAATATTTTTACAGACGTTAATCCCTGTGACATTGGGGAGTTCTCAATCTGCAAACTCAATTTCAAACAGAGATGTTGAGTTCTTGATTGGTGCTTTTTTTGGAGACAACGTTTTAGCTGATGGCTCTTTTCAATTTGTTCTTAAAGACGCAGATCAACTGCTAACACGCTTACAACGAGCCGCAGATAAAATGCGGGAGAGTCAAAAAGGCGCTTTTGCTGAGATGCGGGAGATAGAGGATACTTTGGAGCCATTGTTCCAACCTGGTACTAAGGAAAGTGCTGTACTTGGTTTGTCAGAGCAGCAAAAAAGATTAAAAGAAAAAGGTCTTAATATATCTGGGACTACAACAGGAACTAAAATAGGGACTATTGTTGATTCGGAGGAAAAAGACGATAGAGGCCGACCGATATTTAGAATTATTTAACGAGAGATGAGATGGGCGAGATAGTTGTTGAAACCCCTCAAGGGGAAGTGGTTGTAGAAATTGCTGGGAATCTTCCTACTAAGCAAGAAAAACAAGCTATTCTTAAAAAGTTCTCGCCTAGACAAATCAATTCTCAAGAAATTGATTTGTCTACAGCCAGTGCAGGAGAAATAAGAGAGTATGCCCGTCTTAAACGTTCTCAAGGAGTTAATCCAACGACAGGACAGCCTCTTACCGAACAAGAGTTTATTGACAATTATAAAGAGCCTGGGGTGGATTACAGCACCGGTGTAGACAATGTTGAAGGGTTTTCCAGAATCACCTTCGGCAGCCTTGAGCTTCCTGAAGAAAAGAAGGCGTATCTTGACGATTCCGTTGGAAAAGACGGTTATAGAGAAGATGCGCTAGGTCGGTTAATTATTAATCAACAGGGCCGCGCTAAGTTAAATATGGGCGAAGGCTCAGATGTCGCTGTTGATGAAGAAGGTCTCACAACTGGTGATGTCAAAGATTTTATAGGTGCTGCTGGGTTACCCATTGCCGCTGGTGTTGGTACAGCTTTACTGACTTCTGGTGTTGGTTTTGTTCCAGGTGCTTTATTAGTCGGCGGAGCTTCAATGCTTGGTAAAGCATTGGATGAGGGCGTTGAATATCTTAGAGGTTATCAAAGACAGACTCCAGAAGACTTAGCTTATGATGTTGCTTTGGAAGGTGTTTTTTCTTTTGCTGGAGACACTATTGGAAGAGGCATATCTAAAGTTATAGGTAATGTTATTAAAGGCCCTGGAGGGGAAGCAGCCGAAATCCAACGAGCGGCTGCAAGGGATTTAATTGTTAGAGATTTGCGACCCACGATTGGAGGCGCAACTTCAGAAGGCTTTCGCCCTATTCTTAATCGTCTTCAGGCGATAAAAGAAGGTGTCTTTCCAAACGAAAAAGCTGCACAACAGAATTTAAAAATCCTTCTTCAAGAACTTAAAGACGTATCTGGAGTCTCTAATATTTCAGAAGAAGCTATTGAAAATCTTAACAAGGCTGCACAAAGAAAAATTAAAGAAAAATATGCTACAGAAAGCGATCAGTTAGCCGACCTTCAAAAACAAGTTGAAAAAGATATTGAAAAAGAAATAGGGGCAATAATTGCTCCTTTAAGAAAAGGACTAGACCCTACAGAAGATATTCTTAAAAGAATTAACGTAGCAAAAGAGAATTTTGAAGACAATGTTGATCGTCTGTATACCAAGGTTTCTAAAAATCTTGGTGATGCACGTTTTATTCCTTTATCAGGAATAAAAAAAGCTTTTGACGATCTTATTGAAACCGACATAGTAGGTGGTCAGGTCTTACAAAGAAGTGACCTTTATAAACATATCTTGGATCTTGAAGCAAAAGGCGGAGCCACGGTAAAAGAAGTACAGAATCTTCGTAAAGCTCTTTTTAATTTAGTTAGAAACCCACAAATTATTGGTGGAGTGGACGGGCGGGGCTTATCAAGCGTAGCTGCTGCAGCCTCTAACTCTATCCGAGACATGGAAGGAACGTTAGCCAAACTTGCTGTAGCTGATGAGTCCGCGGATTTTATAGCTGGGTCTTCTGGAGTTTTAACCGCGAAAAAAGATTTACTTAAATCATTTGGATTAAACCTTAATCAAGAAACTATTGATGTTTTAGCTGGCTTAGATAAGAAAGCTATTTCTGAGAGTTTAAGTACATTACGCCGAACGAACAAATATTATGGGGCTGGGAATAAACGATTCAACAACAGTCTTGTTCGAACTATTCTAAGTGAGTCTGAAAAGAGAAACGGAAAATTAAGTATAGACTTTGTTTATAACACTATTATTAAAGATGGTGACGCCCAAGCAGTCGATGCATTAATGAAGTCCGTTAGAGGGTCTCCAGAACTAGCTCTTGTCGATGTTGGAGAAAGCCGTCGTCTTCTTAATTCTCAAAAAATTGAGGGTAAAAGCGTTACTCAAGCTCTTAAAGAAGTTGAAAATTTACCTATAGAGAATCAATACCGGAAGTTTGTACAAAAAGAAGCTGCGCGGATTGAAAAAGAAGTTTTAGAAAAACAAACATCCCTCGGCCAGGGCGCTGAAATAGCAGAAGTTCTTAGACAAAAACTATTGTCTAGGTTTATTTTGGACGCTGTTGAAAGTTCAAAAAGAGTTAATTCTTTGACTGGGCTAGATGTGATTGATGGTAAAACTCTTGCGGCTCAATTAACTTCTAAAGGCGCAGCCGTTAATAAACTGTTACGGGGGCAAAAGAAACAGTTTGACGACATGGTAGACGCACTAAGCCGTTCTAATGTTGAAGTTGCGCCCAATGTTCTTGAAAGCATTACTAAAGGAGATCTCTTATCTTCAATTAGAGGAATGAAAGAATTAGAAAAAACAAAACAAATATTAGCAAGAGATCAAATTCGAAGAAGAATATCTTCTGGAGATATTAATCAAATAACAGATACTTTATTAAAAACTCCTGATGCCGCGAAAATAGCTAAAGAGCTTCTTGGTGATGAAGTCTTTGAACGGGCTAAAGATGCTTCTATGGGCCGAATCCTTCAACAGATCGGTGGGACTGTAAGTAAAGATGGCACTATAGAACTGTCAGGAGATTTTTTTCAAGAGTTTGCCTCTGGGCGTTTAGGTAAAAAATTAAATAAAGTTCTTACTGGTTATGGTAGAGAGCATATTGACCAATTGTTCGGCCCTGACACTTTTCGTTCTTTAATATCTATTTCAGAAGATATGATTTCTACCTCTAACGCAGCGATTGCTGGGAAAGGTGGGTTAGCCGCACCAACGGTTGCTGCAGGTTTAGGGTTTATGGCGTACTTGGTTAATCCAATTGCTGCTGCTACCACCGCGGCAGGTTATCTAATTGCGTCAAGGTCCTTGCGTAACCCGAAAGTGTTAAAGGCTATGATGGCTTCAAGAAGAAAAAACAAAGTTTCTGATTTCTTCTCTGGGAAATTAAAGTCAGGAGATTCTGTTGGTCAAGGTTGGCAAGCCGCTTGGCAATTATCTTCGCTTGGTGCTTTTACAACGGTGCGCGGTTCAGTTGATCAAGCAAAAGAAGAACTTGATCCATCGATTGAACTTGCTAGTCAAAAAACAAAAGCTGTTCAAGCTCAATTACCTCCTATTTCATCTGTCCTTCCAGCAGTTCAATCTGGTTTACAAAGTGTTAATCCGCTTCAACCACAACCACAACCACAACCACTTTCTCCAATACTCGTACCTGATCCAGTAACCCGTGCCACTTTTGGGAGTAGATGACAATGGATAAGCAAAGATTGTTTCAACAACTCCGTCTTCATGAAGGCGTCGAAAAATTTCCGTATCAATGTACCGCTGGTTATTTAACTATCGGCGTAGGAAGGAACATCGAAGAACGCGGTCTCTCAGACGATGAGATTGATTTTATCCTTGATAATGATATTAAAATTGTAATGAACGAAGTATCTGACACCTTCGATTGGTTTTTTGATATAACGGAAATTCGACAACGAGTTGTTGCAGACATGATATTTAATATGGGGCTGCCAAGATTCAAACAGTTTAAGAAAATGATTGCTGCATTAGAAGACGGTGCGTGGTCCGAGGCTGCAGATCAAATGTTAGACAGCAAGTGGGCCGATCAAACTGGCGCTCGAGCAGATCGTCTCTCGTTAATGATGAGAGACGACGAGGACTCTTCTGACTTTTAAAAATGAAGTCAACCCACCTCCCCCCAATTCATGCCTAGTTCTTGATCCACCTTACTCGGAACTCTAAGATCTACGCAGGTCTCCATAATCTCCTTGATCCGTGAAGCTTGGTCCTCGGAACTTATAGAAAAACACAGTTCATCATGCACTGTTAACAGAGGGATAAGCCCTTCTGCGTAACAATCCGCCATTGCTTTCTTTGTTTGATCGGCAGCAGATCCTTGGATTAATTTATTTAGAGCTTTGTATGTGAAGGCACGGCGGATGCCAGGACCATATTCTTTGATAGCTTCTTGGTGTGGCAGAGGTTTATTGTATCCAAAACTATTAGGCTCCCACAGATCGAACCGGCATTTACGCCCTAGCAATGTTCTTACTTGTCCATTGGTTGATGCTGCTGTAGATACCCTGTCTGCCAAACCTTTTACAAAAGGAACCTTCTCATGATAAGTGTTAAGAAGATCCTTGGCCTCTTCTTTTGAGACATCAAGAGTTGTTGCTAATTTACCTTGACCCATCCCGTACATGATGCCCAGGTTCACGGTCTTTGCTTCCTTCCGACCAATGCCCGCCATGTCTGCAACCATCTGGTGAAAGTCCACGTCACCCTCTTGGTAAGCACCCACAACTGCATCAACCTTATCGTCTTTATTCTTGTCTGAAAGAATTGAACAGTAGTGGATCAGTAGTCTAGGTTCTTGAGACGAGTAATCGAAAGACCCCCACTTCTCGCCCTCTTCTGGGACAAACAATCCTCGGATCAAAGACTTAATTTCTGGATCTCTTGCAGGGATTTGTTGAAGGTTAGGATTTGAAGAACTAAATCTACCGGTCACTGTGCCACCGTCATCTGACCGTAGCTGATTAAATTCACAATGGATCCTTCCATCCTTTGTATAGCGCAAGATGGAGTCGATAAACGTACTGTTAGCCTTGTTTAGTTCGCGTAATCTGAGTATCTGTGAAGCGATAGGGTGCGTACAAGCTTGCAAGAACGCCTTTGTGATAGACGGTTGTTTCGTTTTCTGCGTGACAGGGACTTTAATTCCATAATGATGGAGAACTCCACCGACGCTAGTTGCCACCCAAGGTTCAATCCTGATCCCAGTTTGGTGCTTGATGTCCCCTTTAATTTCTTGTTCTCTTTTTGCAAGGTCTACCTTTGTCCTTTCTGCTTTATCTAAATCAACACGAACTCCGCGAGCGCGCATCTCTAACATCAATGGTAACAAACTAGTCTCTAATTCAAAGATCGAAGTCAACTCATTCTTACTTAATTCAGCCTCAAAATGTTTCCATAACTTTAAAGTCAGCGCCGCATCTTGCTCGGCATACTGACCCACAAACTTAGGTGGTAACTTCCACATCTCAGCTTTCGCATCGAGGCCCCACCCCTTGGCTTCCATGCGTAAGATCTTCTCGTTCTTACGTTCACCTAAATAATCTCGACCCAACGAATCAAGAGAATAAGACCACCTGTTCTCATTTAGAAGTGGCGCAGCAATCATTGTGTCGATTATCCTTCCTTGGACAGTGATGCCCTCATGACGCAGCCATCCTAGATCATAGGTTGAGTTGTGAAACACTTTTGGGATATGCGGTGTATCCATTTGTTTTTGAAACCATTTCAATACAGCCTTTGGCGCCATGTTGCCAGCACCTTGGTGCCTGATTGGGTAGTAAGCATTAAAGTCTCCCGCAGCAACTGCAATACCTACTACGAACCCATCCCCTCTTGCCCATCCTGGGCCAAGGCTCATGAGATTAGGATCACATGTCTCCAAGTCTACAGCGATGTACTTGGACTGAGAGAGGTCAGGGAAGGTCTCAGGCGCACACCAATCAATCTCAATGTTGTCCATGTCCATACGATCAAGAAAGTTCATGGTGCTTGTGTCTTTAAACTTAGCCATCAATGGCCTCCGAAAGTTGTTCTATCGTTTTTAAATCTGCGAGGAAGACAAACAGTGGATCGTGTCCCCCAACATATGTTCCTTGCATTTTAAACTCAAAGTGCTTAATCGCCTCTTCGTAAGACATCTCATCATGTTTCATAAGTATGTCTATAATCTTCTTAGCGTCATACACAATCACTGGATTTTCTACACTTCGTATATGTGTTAAGCCTATAACAGCTTTATCAAATCCATCTATTTTAACCATTAAAGATTCTCAAGCCTTTCTATCTCGGCCTGTGCATAAAACTTAATCTTCTTAGCGTCTCTTAACATCTCGCTATGTTCTACTTCACCATACCGATAGCACGCCCGGAAGATCTCTCCGATCTGAGCGTTCATGTTCTTATAACTAATTAAATGTTGAAGCTCCTTAGCATACTCAGGTAGCTCATAATACTTTGCAGTAGAGCCATCAGACTTAATCATAAAGGGTATCCAAACTTGTCAGCATTCTCTAAGATATGTAAGTTATGCTTTGTTCGAGTGACCGCGGTATAAAAAACACGATGCTCGTCGTCAGCATCCCCCTCAGCGTAGTTCTTCCATGACATGTATCCCATGTCATTCAGTAAGACTATATTATCATCCTCTCCACCCTTCATACGGTGGATAGTGCTTAACTTTATCCTCGGCTCATCAAACACGGAATAACCCCTAACCCTCATTGCTGTGAGGTATCGAGCATCGTCTTCTGGTAGGTTTAACAAAACCTCAGAGTCCATGTTTTGCTCTGGCAAAAGCCCGTGATCCTTGACTAACGTTTCATAACTTAAAAAACTTTGTGGGTCACAGTTTTTTAAAGTTTTAGCCATGCCATACTTGACCCGTGCGTAGTCACCGCGCTTGGGTAAAGCATCATAAAGCTCTTGAGCTTCTTCGACTGAAATAGATCGCCCTTCTTTCAGTATTTCCCAAAGCTTCATGGCTCTTGCTTTTTCTGGATCAAAAGACAGATAGCCGTTCCGGCTGAATAAAATCCCATTGCCTTTAAGGTAATAACTGATATCGTTTAACTGCTTCGATGTGCGGGACAGTATAGTCCAGGAACCTTCATCAATGTCTTCGATTTCATGCATGTGCCGGTAGTACGTTATCTTTCCCTCATGCTCTGCAGGTTCCCAAACCTTCTCCTTCCGGACAGAGATCTGAGAAGCAATCCTTCCTGCTAGTTTATGCACGGACCTCGGAACTCGATAAGATTGTGCAAGTACTTTGGGCTCGGCAGAGAGGGACAGCAAGTGCGTTACATCGACACCTGTATATTTAAAGATTGCTTGATCATCGTCCCCGGCATAATACACGCGGTCGGTATTACTTCGCAGCACTTCGACCTGCTTCCATTGCAGTGGTGTAAGGTCTTGGGCTTCATCAACAATTAAAACATTAAGCCTAGGTCCACTCCCCTGGAGAACCATTTGCTGAATCATGTCGGTGAAGTCGAACTTACCAAACTCCTTTTTCATTCTTGTATAATAAGTATCGATCTTCTCAAGTACGGCATACTCCATACGATGGTCGCCATTCTCGTTAAACTCTTGATCGAGGGAGATCATCCGCATCGAAGCACGTTGGATTAAAGTTAAGTACTTGCTGCCCTCTGAGGCAGAGGGGATCAATAAACCATCATCAGTGTAAATATTATGCGAATCAAAGCTGACCCCTAATTCTAAACCTAGCTTTCCCATATCGTATTTACTAACCATCTCACTGCTCTTCATACCGAGCCAGTAGAATCCCATCGAGTGCAAGGTACGGAAGTACGGGGTGTCTTTTGCGCTTAAATTAAAATTAGCTCCTGCGCGATCCCGAGCTTCAGCAATAGCTTTTTTAGTAAAAGAAACAAACGCTATGCGATCTGGGGGCGTGCCGTCCTCTAACTCCTTCTCAATAATCTTCATCAATGTGTACGTTTTGCCACACCCAGGAGGGCCATAAATCAATTGTTCACTTGGAGCATGTTTTATTTTCATCGTCTAGACTCCTCAAGCCATTTTTCTATTTCGCTTAAACGCCAGCGCACTGTGTCTTGCCCAATATCAAAAGGCTGAGGAAACTGTCCCGATTCAAGCCATCGATAGATTGTTGAAGGAACTACCCCCAAGAACTCACAAAGTTCTGACATCTTCATCAACCTGTCCTTAGAACGGGGCTTCATAATCTTCTCCCTCCGGTAATTCAATTTCTTTATCCGTAAATTCAGGAACCCACCAAACACGGGCACTTGCCCAGATGTCTTTTCTCTCGTTTTTATAACGGAAGGTTCCGTGACAATCCTCTCCATCATTTATTGTTTTTAATCGTTCTTGTATTTGTGGACGCGCTAATTTTGTAAAACCTTGATTAATTAAATAATCTTGAAGCCCTTTAATCTTAAACATCGTCCTACCGTTCTCGGTCCAAGGCTTTCCTAACTCAACTTCTTCTGGAGTGACTGCGCGAATGCGAGAAGTACAAAATGATTGCAACAACTCTTTGAACTGACCCGCAACTGTTAGCTCTTCTGGAACTTCAATGGTTGCTGCGGTTCTTAATAAATCATTAACTAACATCTGCCAATCCGAAGGCTTTAAGTTTGGAGGCATAAAGTTTAGTTGTTCAATACACGCTCTCTGGAATTGTAAGGGGATTTGTATCTGCTCAGTTGATAGTTCTAATCTCTTCCCATCTACGTCCAAAAAATACATCCTTGGCTCAGACAAAAGGATGGTCATGCCACCGAGTTGAGGCATCTCAACAGCGCCTTGTTTGCTGATCCCATGCGGTCTAGACAGACACAAACGTTTGTTGCAGTAAGAAGTGAAAGGTTCCTCCTTACATTTAGGGCCATACTGTTTTTTTTCCAACTCTTTTTGTATATTAGCCACTTCTATAGCGCCAAGCGGCGGGTCAAAATATAATTGATTGATAGCCTCCATCTCAGCTTTCCAACCATCCGGATACATCTTCTGTAGATTTTGGCCTACTTGAAACATAGTTGTATTCCGAGTCCCTTCAACTACTCCGATACTCATGATTGCTTGGAGGCACGGATACCCTGTTGCGAAAGTCCCCTCGTCTGGGCTAACACCTGTTTGCAAGTTGCTTAAATCGTTCATAGTTAATCGGTTGCTCTCAACCCATAACAAAAACGTCTCAATATCTACATCGTTTCCTTCTGCATCCACCATATATCGAGTAGTCTGATCGGAATCAAAATAAGGAAGATTAATGAAATTACCGACATCACCCCGATCCGCTAATATTCTGTCTTGCTTTGGGAAAATCTCACATCCCGAATGACCTAATGTAGCAGCGATTTCAATCAAATACTCGCGGACCTCGCTTGCAGGAAACCATTCTGCAAGGAACATATATAAATGCGCGCCGCCAGATTTAGATCGACAGACCGCCATAGGAATTTTTAACTTTGCAAGTTTCCTGACTAACCCAGCATGGTCAATTGGGTAGGTATCAATATCGACCGCGCCAAACTTACAGGTATTATTTTCATTAATCGGAATAGCACCAACACCATCACCACCAGCCAAATGACTCTCAACTAGCTCATTGGTCAAAGGTTTACGAACCACGAAACTTTTAGCTTCGGTCTTTCCGTTCCGCCGTGTGCTGCCGATCTGGGTCTGACCATGCGCCAAGGTCGAACCCTCAAACGCTGTCATGAACCGCTCTGCGATTGACATAAAATGATCCCGTAAAGATGGGGGTAATTTGCATCACCCCCAGTTCAATTTAGAAAGGAGCTTCTGTCGTTGCTTTAGAGGACGCTTCTTCCGACGCCTCATCAGCTACAGCTTTTGCCTCTCCCGCCATGATTGATTTACGGAAATTTAAAGCCGCGTCCAAAATCTCTTTATCTTTAACATAGCCATCGTTGGCTACGGACCAGTTGAACCAAGAACCTTGGTCATTGCTTTCTTCCACAACAGTCAGCTTCCACTTGGTCCCGAACAGTGGTGGGATAACCAAAGCCCCTGTCTTCGGATGCTTAACGGTCAGCATCTTTAACTGAGTCTTCCAACGCCTGGACACTTTGAGGGCTGACGATTTCATATCGACAATCCCAAAAGATGGCACTCCATCTTCATCAACAATCAAACAGTAGTGTTGATCAGATTTAACTAACTCATTGCCGTCAGGAAGGACTTCCTTAGCGCCGACACGAGTAGTCCGAGAAATATCTGGGTCATCCTTCGGTAACTCGCCTAAGAACCCACCGCCCTGCTCACGAGGGCGCCACTTCAAATACTTTGTTTCTTGGTAACAAGGAATCACGGTGACCCCTTTTTCGCTAGGCCAAAACTGCCCAGTAACCGTGTTGAAAACATCACCTTGAGCAGCGCCAGCAATATATGCTGGGTCTGACTTCTTAACCTGCGGGGACATGGCTTGAATAATTCGGACAAATGGAATCTGAAGTTCCGATGTGTCATAGTCTAAGCCTTCACCACCATACTCAGCGAAAATATCAACCACATCTGCTGACGGTAAATTGCTTTCTTTCTTTGCGATTTCATTGCTCATTATTATCTCCTTTTTATATCTGCGGTTTTAGCTACAAAAGCCCCGAACAAGTCCAGGTCAATTGGCTTTCCGTTTTCTACACGTTCTTTCACAAACGCTTTTAACGTTGAAGCATGGATATGCGTTTTCGATTCTGGGTGAAACCCCTTGGTTTCCAAATCCAACATCACTTTATTAGCCGTGTCATCCTCGCCACGCCCAAAAGATAGGATGACATCATTTTTAATAATGTCATCAAGACCATGGTCGCGGAGCCACTGATGTGCTTCAGGTCGTCTTGCTACTGGGATTGAAGCAGAAATGAAGGGCTTGAGTTGAACGGAAACATCGCCAACATCAAGCCGAGTTACATCCATTTCATCCATCACTGCGGGGATGCTCTCCATGGCTATCTTTTTACGCTCGGCTTTTAAAGTCTTTAAATGCAGTTCTGCCAGATCGATATCATCTGTGACTGCCTCAAGCTGTCTTACCAAATTCGACAGCGCTTTCGTGTTATCGACATCGACGTTTTGCAGTGTTTCTGCAGCGTCGAACATTCCTTCAAAAAAATCATTACTCATAAAAGTATATCCTCTTCAGGTTGTGTGTGAGTTGACTGTTGCAAACACATTCATGTTCATGCAACACTATGCAAACATAAAGGAGACCAGGATGACTGTCAACTATAAATTTAAAACAGAGCCATACGCGCATCAAAGTGAGGCGTTGTCTGTCGCAGGCGATAGACAAGGGTTTGGATTTTTTATGGAAATGGGCACAGGAAAATCAAAGGTATTGCTGGACAATATCGGTCAACTTTCGGCAAGTAATAAGATTAATTTCGCGCTCATTATCGCGCCCAAAGGTGTTTATCGAAATTGGGTTACCAAGGAAATTCCACAACATTTATCTGATGAACTTCCACATCGAGTGATCCGGTGGGTCGTGGGCGGAACAAAGAAACAAAAGCTTGAGATGCGATCTGTCAAAGATGCGTTTGATGGCTTAACCATATTCGTTATGAATGTTGAAAGTTTCTCAACGATGAAGGGTCAGAATGCTGGGAAGTGGCTATCTGAGAAGTTTGGCGGGAGCGGATTAATCGCCATCGATGAGAGCACAACAATTAAAAATCCTAAAGCAAAGCGCACAAAGGCTTTAATCACCTGCGCGCACCGGTTTAAGTATCGACGGCTGCTGACCGGTTCACCTGTCACTCGATCACCAATGGATTTGTACAGCCAGATGGAGTTTCTCGGACCAAAGACCTTGGACTTCGATTCTTATTACGCCTTTCAAAACCGTTATGCCATTGTTCAACGCCAGGTGATGGGAGCCCACACGTTTCAACAGATTGTTGGCTTCAGACACCTTCAAGAATTGACTTTTAAAGTTGATTCAATAACTTTTAGGGTGTTAAAGAAAGATTGCTTAGACCTCCCGGACAAAACATACACCGTGCGTTACGTTTCGATGACTCCCGATCAACAAAAGATGTACGAGGAGATTCGCCAAGAAGCAATTACAGTGTTACAGGGATCATTGGTCACCACTCAAAATGCGTTGACTCAAATGCTCCGGTTACAGCAAGTGTTATCAGGTCATATGAAGACGGATGAGGGTGAGATAATCACCTTTCCGTCCAAACGATTAAACGCTGTTACTGATATCTTATCTGAGGCCAGTGGAAAGGTAATCCTGTGGAGCCGGTTCAGGCACGATATTCAAGAGCTTGA
>Ga0209336_10000464_pt1 | contig 20805 bp, 6 predicted proteins | sample LinPmetageLP32_FD_184042 | JGI IMG/M metagenome (GOLD analysis project Ga0209336, IMG submission 184042) | Marine viral communities from the Pacific Ocean - LP-32 (SPAdes) (version 2) | ecosystem: Environmental > Aquatic > Marine > Oceanic | place: Pacific Ocean | collected 2009-08-23 | reverse complement strand
TAGTTTAATACCAACATCTTTAACAGCAGCAAACACAGCAGGGTAAACACCCATACCTCTAATAACTGAATTAGCCATACCATTTGCTAAGTTTATAGCTTTATCGTCTGTAACACTAAGATCATCGTCAAAAGCTGTAGCAAATATAGCTTGCTGCAAAGTATTAAATATTACGTTTTGCGCAAAAGTATAGTAAACTATCTTAGATATATTAGTCTTTGCATCTCCTCGGCCATTTTTAAGGTCAAGAGCAGACTTTTTTATTATTCTTGCATACTGAGCCGGTGTGTTAGCAAAAGCAAGTACATGTCTACCTAATCCGCTAGCTTGTTCTGCACTAATCTTATCAGGTCTACTTGACTGTTGAGAATCTTCTGCAGTTTCTCTAAAATCTTGAAAAGCTTTTTTCTCAGCTTGCTCCTTAGTATAGATTTTATTACCGTCAACATCTGTTTCTTTTTCGTAAGTTTTTATTCTATTACGATAAAATGTTGAACCACCAGCTGCAATAGCAAAGCTATCAGCTATTTGTGTAGGCGTAAAACCAGCTTGTAATAATCTAGCTGTAACGCCTCTTACGCCGCCTTTGCCAGCTGCTGTAGCAATATCTCTTTCAATAACGTTTATTCTAAGCCCAGCCCTTCTATCTTTTAAAAATTCTGAATTAAATAGTTGTGTAAAATCTTTCCAATATTGTTTTTGATTAGCAAAAGCTTTACCTGCGGCAAATATATTATTATCACCAAAGTTTATAAAGTTAAGTGACGATATTGTTTGCAGCACTGCTGATCTAGTATTTAAAAACATTATAGAACCTGTTGCTTGAGCTATAAAGTCTGTAAACTGCTCAGTTATTGTATCGCCTGTACCTATTCTGTTTCTACCGGTTTTCATACGGCGTAACATATTTTTCATTGCATCAGCATAAGGCTTACCGTAAGCGGCTTGTAATTTTAATAAGTTTTCTGGTGAAAATATAACATCAGCATTTTTTTGCCACTCTTCTAAATACTTAGATCTTTTGGTTGTATTAAGACCTTCTAATATGTCAGTAGCTATAGTTCCGCTTAACCAGCCTTCGCCAGGTTTAGCATAGCCATCACCTTTGTTTATTCTTATAAGTTGATTACCAAAAGTTATAAGACGTTTGTTTTCTTTAACATGCGTTAATAACTTCTTAAGCTGGCTTTCAGATAAACCTGGTATTTTCATACCTTGCTTGGTCCAGACATAAGCTCTTACTGCTTGTTCAGCTGTAAAACCAGTATCACCAACTTTCTTTTTTAATGGTGATTTTTTAACCAAACCTCTAATGCCTTTTTCGCTTGGTACTTTTAAATTACTAAGTATTGCCTTATAATCGCTTAACAAAGATATTCTATCAGCACTTATATTAGCCATTGCTTTAGCAAAAGGATCTAACAAGCTTCTTTTGTAAAAAGCCATGTCAGCGTTACCTTGTTTGCCTTTGCCCAGTGTTTTATAGAGTAAACCTACAAAGTCTTCAGCTTGAGGTCTTATAAGTATATCAAAACGGCCTTTACTCTTACCTTCCATTATAGCTTCTGTCTGTGAAAGCACGCGCGTAGAAGGTATTGCAAATTTAGTAGATCTAGCTACAATGTCGTTAAATTCTTTATTTATATCTATAGAAGCCTTTTGTTCAAAACCAGGTATGTTTGCAATATAAGTGTCTATCATATCTTGCTGAACCGCTGCTTTTTGCTTATCATTAAGATTTTTATAGTTTTGTTTATTACTTGGTACGTTTTCAAATTGTTTTTTAAATAATCTTCTAGCTACAACGTCTCTCATATTATAAGGATCAAACTTTTGCATTTCTTTAAAGTCTCTGTTTATATCTATAGAATTTTTAATTTCTGATTGTTGCTCTAAAGCTTTAATTTCATTAAATGTGAAGTTTTTAGAGTCTTTAACATATTCTTTAAACTCAATTAATTCACCATCTTTGTTTAATATTTTTAAATCACCATTATTTACTTTTCTTCTAAACGCTTGGTTTTTAGTTAAAAGTCTAAGTAATCCAACTCTAGTGCCTTTATACATGCCATCTTTAGATATATTATCTAATATTTTAGCAAACTTAGCGGGTATTAATATTGCTCTACTTTGTATAAAATTATTTGTGTTATTAAATATATTTTCTAAACCAGCCATAGAAGTACTAAGTCCAGTATCTAAATGCTCTACGTAAAAATCCCCTTTACCACTCATACCACCTACTATCTTAACTAAAGATTTTTCACCGTAGTGTATTTGGCTTGTAGATCTAGCTAACTGCACCATATAAGTAAGTGCTTCTTCTCTTTCTTTACTGCCTTTTTTTGTAGAATTAACAAAATCTACCTTTAAGCTATTTATTAAATTAAGAGCTATTTCTCTTGCTTTATTTTCTGTTTTGCTTTCTTCAGAATATTTTTTTATTAATCTTTCTTGCTGTTCTGGTGTTTTATCCTTTAAATTCTTTTTTAAAGTTTTCATTCTTTGATAGCTAGCGGCTTCTAAAGCTTCAATATCGACACCTAATTCTTTAAGTTCTTTTTGAAGTTTTCTAGTATTTTCGCTATATTTACTACCACCAGAGTTAAAGTCTAATAAACTGTTTAAATAATCGTTAGTTAATTTTTCTTCATTAGCTTGCCGTCTATTTAAGGCTACGCCTTTTTCATCAACTATTCTTTTAATAGCTTTTGCATTTCCAAAAAAATTATAACCAGTGCCATCATTTCTGTAATGTCTACCCAATATAAACTTAACTAAAGTTCTATTTTGACCTAATTCAGGTGGTAAAAATTTTGCAAAAGACTCTTGCATTTTAATTATTTGCCTTAGCTCTTTAAGCGAAAAATCTTGTTTGCCTTGATTTTTATTAGCAATTTTTTTAAATAAAGCATCTATATTTATTTTGCCATGCTCGTTTTCAAATTTATTTTGAAGCTCTGTACTATTTTTAATATCATTAATAATTTTATCTAAACCTTCCCCCATTAAACGCTCATCATTAGCCACTTTATAAAGCGTGTCAAATATTTCTTTTTTTGTATTCTTACCAGCGACATCATAACCTTGAGATTCCATAAGAGCTCTAAGCTGATCTATTTCTATAGAAGCAAGTCTTTCACTAGTTGCAGATTTTATATCTACTAAAACTTGTTCAATGTTAGTGTCAAACTTAGGCTCAAGAGCCTCTATTTTGTTTCTAGTAACTTTGTTAGCGATGTTTTGAGCATTTAATCTAAGATTACCTCTTAAAAACTCAGGTGACATTTCTTCAAAATCTTTTAAAACTTTTTTCTCTGTTGTTTCACTTATTTCACCTCTAAACTCAGGCTTTAATCTTAATACTTGGGGCTGAGAAGTAGCTCCTTTACCTCTGCCTTTAGGACTTGTTATGGCGAAATCTCTTTCAAGAAACTCGGTACCTGCTTTTTGCTCTTTTGATTCTGCTTTTGGATCTATATAAGGCTCATAAAAATATTTTTTTACTAATCTGCTTTTAACAACAGCTCTGCCTCTAACGTCTCTAGAAACAAGTATAGATCTGTCTATGTCAAGTCTGTCTAAAGCTTCATTAGCTTCAGATCTAGCTACGGTAAATTCAGGCATAGTTTTTAAGTGCGTGTTAAGGTTTCTGCCTTTTTTAAAATAATTTAAACCTTTACTTATATCAGAGTATTCAACTACAACGCCGTCTTTTATTATATTTTGAGTTGTAAAGGTTTCACCTTTAGTTACGTTTTTTGTTTTATATAAAATCTCTCCAATAGGTGCTACAAAGTTTTTATTTATGTACTCAGGATTTATAGACTCTACGTTTTCAGGTGTAACATCAACAGCATCACTAATGCTTTTAATCTGTAAAGCGTCTACATCTCTTGTTATGTCAACAGCTCTGCGCTCTCTAGTCCTGCTTCCAGATTCTTTTAGATTAATTCCTTTATCGGCAGTTTCACCACCAGTTAAATTTACAAGACTTGCTGAGTCTACGTCAAATTTTCTACTAGCTACATTACCTGTTTTAAGAGCATCTCTCATTTTATTAGCAAGTTGAGAATTTATCCAGCCATATAAAGAGTTGTTTCTTTTACGATCAAAGTTTTTAATATGATTTAATATTTCTTTAGTAGTTTCAGCTTTCATAGCTTCCATACTAAATCCTGGTAGTCTTTCTAAATTAGCTATGCTATTGTCTTTAGTTCTAAATCTTCTAGACTTAGACTCGATCATGCCATTTAAAAGAGTATATATTTCTGGGTTATTTGGTTTATAGCCATCAATATCATTACCTATTTCATCTAGCTTTTGTTTTGTTTCGGCTGATATCTTTTTTAATTCTACTTCTTTTGTATCTGCTTTTTTTGTATCTACTTGTTTAGGAGTATCTACAATTTTTGTTTTAGTTCTTCCAGCTTTTAGCTTTTCGTTTTTAATTAATTGATCTAGCTGTTCAAAATCAATTTCACCAGATTCAAATCTATCTTTTAACTCATCTATTTTTGTTTCAATATCTATACTAGCTTTTTTGCTTGTTCTAGCTTTATAGCCAGGTGATAATAATTCATTAATTTCTGCAGTATTTTGATTTAATACGTCTTGTTCTGCTGGAGTTAACTCTGCTTTTTCTAATAAATTTTTATTTTCTAACTCAAGCTCTGCTAACCTGTCGTTTCTTTGCTTACCACCGGTGTGTCCTACAGCTTTTTTAGTATTAACGTCAAATATTTTTTCACCTTTTATAACTAAGTTAGATAAAGCTTTATAGGTTGAGCCAATATTTTTACCTGTTGCTAGCTTGCTTATAATGTTTAAAAGCTGCTCAGGTGTATCTATTTGCATTTTAACATCAGATTTTTGGCCAACTAACTCTAGAAATTTATTTTTAATTTGACCGTATGCGTTGCTTTCTATTAAACCGCTTCCACCGTTACCTAGCATTTCTACTAGTTGCATTAAGTACTCTTCTTCAAAAGTTTCTTGTTTTTGCTTAGTTTGATCCTTATAAGCTTTTGTTACTTCTTCAAAAACATCTCTATTAGTATTAAGCTTAACAAGAGGTTCTATGAACTCTCTAATTTTTCTTAAACTTTCGGGACTGTTTAAACCGTAAAATTCAGCAAAAGCGTGACCAATTTCGTGAGGTATTAAACCTGGTTTATACTTTCTAGCGTCTATTTTAATAATATGTTTTCTACCACCTTTACCGTCTGACGTTGATTTATGATCTGCGTTTCTACCACCAAGACCTTCACCATTAAAAGACCAATTTACTTCAAGATTTAAGTCTTCACCTGTATCTTTTTTATGGTCTTTTACTATTTTATCAAATTCTCTTCCCCCTTGTTTAGCAGAAATTTCAGAACTTACTTCAGCTTTTTTATATAAGGCAACTTCAATGTAGTCGTTAGAAAGCTTCCACCTTGCTATAGCTTCTTTCTTTTTTTTATCTAAAACTGAAATTTCAATTTTATCAGATTCTGTTTCAAGTTTTTTATTAATATTTTTTACTTCGTCATAAGCTTCGTTTCTCATGCGAACCGCACCGTCGTAAGTTTTTGCTACGTTTTTCCAATTAACATGACTATAACCTAAGCCATAACCTGTGATAAAGTGTCCTAATAATCTTCTACCAACACCACCTTCATTAAAACTAGGATCGCTAAAGTTTTCTTCTACAAAAGTTTTAAAATCATCTCTACCTATAAAATCATCTACAACAGCTTCTCCAATACTGGCAATTTCTGAAGCTGGTACTAAAGAAAGACCTGACTTAGCCGGCTTTAAAACAAGTTCGTTTAATCTATGATAAGCAGATTCTGGAACAAAACTCCCACCAAACGCGCTTTTAAAAGCAATATTAGTAAGTCTGCTAGCGGGTATAAAAGCCATACCTGTTTCAAAACCACCATCGCCAAAAATAGTTTCCATTTTAATACCTTCTATAACAGATGATATTCCTAGCTCATAAGCTCTATCTGCAATAGTACCACCTGTTTTAGTAATATCTGGAGATGATTTAACAAAGTTCTGAACCTTTGAACTCATTATAGGTAAAAGTTTGTCTTTAGTGCCTTTATATTTAATACCTTTTGATTCAAAAGCCATTCTACTTACTTGTAGATCTGTAAGTTGCTTGCCTGATTTATCAAAATATTTACCGGTTTTTAAAGTTTGAATACCTTTACTAATATTTTTTATTTTTAAAGCAGCTGCAACAACTCCATTGGCTATACCAAACTCAATAGCCAGTCTAGGAGCAACACCAAGAGTTTCACCTACAAATTCTTTAGTAGTTTGCTCAAAGTTTTCTTTTTGTTCTTCACTTAGATCTTGATATATTCCAGTTCTCTGAGTAATATCTCTAACATAATCTAATGTTTCAGAAGAAGTAGTGTTAAAAGCTTGATTAACTCTTTGTTCTGAAGTAAAAGACCCTGCTACGCTTCTTCCAAAAGAAGTAAAAAACCCGGTTCTTTCTACATCACCAGGATTTATATTTGCTAAATAAACTAAATCAAAAGCGGTTTTTTCACCCTTAAGATCTAAGTATTTTTCAGATAACTGTTTTATATTTTGTTCGTCGTATATACCAACAACATCTTCTCTACCTTCTGGCGCTTTGTACCCCGTAGGCACTGCTTTTATACCATCTCCAAAACCTTTTCTTAACCAGTTGTTACTTTTTATATATATATCAACAAGCTCTCTCATTGATATGTTTTTAAACTCAGTAGCTTCCATATCATACTCGCGTCTAAGAGCATTTAACCAGCCTTCTGATAAAATAGGATTATCTCTAGTATCAGATATATCAAATTTTTTATTTAGTATTTTATCTAGTTCTAAATTTTCTTGAAAGTGTATTCCATATGCAGCTTCTAAAGATCCAAAATTGTTTGATTTTTTTTCTAGCAATTGTTCAATTACAGGCATTACTCTTGAAGTTAAATCTACACTTTCACCATCTTCAGTGTCTTCTGATCCAACAGCTCTAGTTTCAGGGTATAAAAAATACTTAGCATCTTTACCCATATATGTGTCTATATAACCATCGGCTATAGATTTTAAAGAGTTTATTTGATTACTTAAAACCTCGTATTTAGGATCAGTTTGTTTTAAACTGTTCTGCATGTTTTGCAAGCGTATAATATGAGAGTTTGTTTCACCTAATTTTTTAATATCTTTAGGCAAAAGCTTTACGCCTTTTTCTCTAGCCATATTAAAAAACTCATCTGCATCTTCGTAGCCTAAGTTTTCAATATAATCAGAAAGTCCTTCATATTTTACAGCTTGAACCTCTTCTTCATTTTTTAAAACATGCTCTTGAGACACTTGCCCAACAATTTTATCTACTTGATACTCAGAAAGCCCAATAGCTTCAGCGCTAGTTACGCCGCCAAATCCTAAAACACTTGCATCTTCACCTAAAATATTTCCTTCGGCGTCTCTAGCTTTAAAACCACCTAATGCTAATTGCTTTAACTCGTTATAAGAATCTAAATATGTTTCGTCTTCAAGAAGTCCATTGGCTATGCTATTATTGTTCTTGATATAAGTTCTAATGCCGGACTCAAATTGTTTTCTATATTTTTTATTTTCTTTATAAGTATTAATAGCTTGTTCATCAGAGTTTTCTGCTATCCAATTATTTAATTCTTTAAATTCGTTTGAGAATGGTGCTTGAGCATTTAAATCTTTTACATTATTATTAGGTGCTTTAATTCTAATAGAACCAGCAATTCTACTTACTTCAAAACCATCTGGCTCTAATAACTCTTTATATTGATTAATTATTTTTTCAGCATTATCACTGCTACCTACTTTTATATCGTTTTCAAAATCTAAAACTTTGTCTTTGTAAACTAAACCGTATTTTGGTTGTTTTTTAGGTGGATCTGGGGCTACATAAGTTTTAACAGGCACACTACTTTGCACTTTTTTGCCTGTAATATCTGTATCTAATATATCTTGAGTAGCTTGTAAACCAAATGGATCACTCTCTGTAAACGCCGAAGAACCAAGACCCGAGTCTAAATCCATACTCTCTGGTGCTGCACTTACCGACGGCGCATCCGCACCCGCTACACCGTCTTGTTGAAAATTTTCATTATCAGCTTCAATGCTTTTTAGATTGTATTTAGAAATGTATTCCTCTACAGTCATATTTTGCTTTGCTGCATATTTTTCTACTTCTTCTAAAGTGTACTTCATTCCGTCTACTTCAAACATAATTTAATTGTTTTATTAATTTTCTCTTAAAAATTTTCTATACTCTTTAGCTAATTCACTATTGTTCTTATAATTACCGCTTGAGTCAAAATCTCCTAGTAACATTTTATCTTTATCAGTTAATGTGTTCCAAACTTCAGGATCTGTTTTATAGTTTCGTATTACATTAAGTCTTCTAAACATTGTTTCGTCTTTACCAGCTTCACTAAAAGCTTCTTGAACTAAAGTTCTATCTTTATAAACAGTATCATCACCGGTTAATAAATCAGTGGCTTCATCACCTGTTTTAGACGCAAACTGGGCCTTATAAATTCTTTCTGCAAATCTTTTTCTACCAGAAAAGTCTGTAACAGCTTTTTCATTACCGTTTTCATCTTTTTCTATACGAGCAATAGGGAATTGTTCAGTCATAGAATCCACCACCTTCTTCCCACCATCGGCTGCAGAACGACCAACGTCATATTTTATTTCTAAAAACATATTATTACCGTCTCTAACAACTCTACCACTAGTAAGCGTAGCCTTAGTACCGTCTATGTCCGCAAAATAACCACCAGTTAATTCTTTAACGTTTATATCTTTATAGCCATCTACTTTTAAGTAAGTTTTATTTTCAGGATTTGCACTAGGTGTAATAACATTATAAACACTATCATTTATGTTTGAGGTAATATTAAATAATCTTCCTTTTACTTTGTCACTATCAGATCTACTGCCGATAGGAGGATCTTTAGGTTCTTCTTTTGGATCTTGAACAGACTGATACAAAGCTTTTTTAGGATATGCCTTATTTGCTTTTAATGTAACACTACCAGCCGCTACAGCATCTTCACCAAATATATTTGTGTAATATTCTTGTTCTGTTGCACTTAGATTACTAGTATCTATTACTTCATCTTTATTTTGAACAAAGAAATCACCTTTAAGTTTTTTTAAGTTTTCATTTGCAACAAACTGTAGTATGATATTATTTTTTTTATCTTCTATAGCTTTAGTTGCTTGAGTATTAATGCTATCAAGCCTTTTGGTTATTTGCGAACCCGTAAGGCCTCTTTCAGTAACAATTTTTTCTACTTCAGCCTCGTGAAGAGCCTTATAAGAATCTCTATTGTTACTTGCGTTATAAACAGATCCATAAGCTTCTAGAAAATTTTGATCCTCCGCGCTAAACATTGAGTCATCTGCAGCTGCTTGTTGAAATAATCCAGCTTCAAACCCAGGATTAGAGTTTATAAACTCAATAGCCGAATTGTTAGCATCTGCTATTGCTCCTTCTACGTATTGACCAGCAAGAACCTCTCTTTTAACAGTGCTTGAAGCTGTGTTGTATTGGTCAGTGTCTGTAAACGACTCATGATTTTTACTAAAAGTTGTAGCGGCTGTATTTAAGTTGTCATCTGTTCTAATTTCAACACTACTTTTTATTGTATTTTCATTTATTTTATATTGTAAATCTATAAATTTAGTATCACCATTAGAGTCGATAAACTCCATACCGCCAACACTTTGGCCGTTTATAGTTTTAACTTTAGGCAAAGCTTTTCCGTTGTTATAAGCTCCTCTAAATTCTTCTATAGTTGTACCTTGCTCAGCAAATCTTTCATGAAGCGTGCTTGCTTTTAAATTATAAAGCTTGTTATCATTATCAATATCAACTAATGTTTGAACTGTAGAGTTTATAATACCTAAATTTTCATATTGACCTTGAAGCTCTTTAACTTCTTCGTCTGGAGTATTTATATCTTCAATTTTAGCTCTAATTCTTTCCAACTCACTTTTGTAATGATTAGAAATATCCATACTTGGATTAAAGTTTTGACTTACGCCCTCAATTAACAAGTCTCCACCGGCCGCTTTGTAAGCTTTCATAGCACCAGACAGTTTTTTTCTTTCTGCTTTTTTAGCAACTTTTAAAGCACCTTCTTTTTCTATATATTCGAGCCCAGGCGCTATGCCTTTATCAAAGCCTTCACCGAAAGCGTCATAGTCTACTATACCATATACTGGTGCTTCGTATGATCCTGGGGTTGTTTTTTGAATACCCGATTGTGCTCTTAATCCTGATGTTGTTTCTGCCATTATTTTATTAATTTAAATTCCACGTCTATTTTGTCATAATATACTTTATCATAACCATTATTACCCTTAACAACAGCGTGTTGTGGTATTTCATCAGACATCACACCTTGATAAACCTTGTTATCACCTATATAACTAAAGTTATATATTTTTAAACCGCTAGGCGAATAACCTATTAATTTAATATTATTTTTTAATCTTCTATCACTTGTTGTTAATTGTCCGCCTATACCTGTCATGTTTACAGATCCCCCAAAATCAACAGGTGTTCCGCTAGCAGCGCCACCACCACCACCAAAAGGACCTCCTCCTCCAAATCCACCTGCTAAAGCAAAGCTACCGATACCACCTATAGCTTCACCTATTCCTCCAATCATTGATTGTTCCGCAGAAGCTGCTTGTTGTTGAGCTCCTCCAGCCATTGCAGATAATCTATTTAGCTTTTGCATTTCTCTACGTTCTGTAGCCCCAAAAACAAATTGCTTGCCTTTAGCCTCAGCGTTAAATAAAGCTCTTTCTAGTTGTTGTTGCCCTTGCGCTCTTAGTTTTTCATTTTGAGCTTCTTGTTGAGCTATACTAGCAGAAACACCTTGTTTTGCTTGTAAAGCAGCTTGAGCTAACGCTGTAGCACCGCCGGCACCTGTTCCAGTTGCTCTAAGTGTATCTAACGTGCTAGATAGCGATAAATCTGTTTGCTGCGCTTGAAACTCAGCGGCTTGAGTGGCTACAGTTAAATTTGCAAACGGATTTGTTAACTGTGAAGCAGCGCCAGCAAATGGATCTATAATATCTTGTCTATTGTTTTCTAACGCTGTTATTTGTCTTTCAAGCCTTCTTTGTCTTCTTCTAGCTCTTCTTCGAGCCGCTCCACCCATGATAGCCTTACCGATGCCTCCTAATACTGAAGCACCGCCGGTTATCATTGCAGCTGTTGCAAGTCCTGCCATAATTTTTTATTTTTTTCTATTATTTCTTTTGGTAATTCTTTATAGTCATTTGTATAAACATCCGCTTCAGCTTCTTCAAACGTCTCAGCATCTGTTTTGTAAACACAAGCCCAATGACAATCTTTATGTATGTAAAGTACTCTTTGTGTTCCAGTTTTTGTAAATATAACGTGTGGTCCTTTTATTCTAACAACTTTACCGTCATCTGATAAGTAAGACAATTCACCTTTTAGTAAAAAAGAAGGATGGTTTTGTTTGTGAACCATGCTTATAACTAAAGATCCTTTAGGCATAAAAAGCTGTCTTGTATAAAGCCCGCCTTCTATGTGTTGTTTTAAAGGATATGTTTCTTTCATTTGTTCCGACTGCTTATCACCAGCTTTATGATGAACAGCGCCGTTTATGGTTAGTATTTGTTTTTCTAACTCTATTATTTTTTCCCACAACACACCTCTAGTTTCAGGTATATTTTTTAGAATTTTTTCTAAAGGGTCTTTTTTAAATAATATACCCATTTAATTAAAGTTAATATAGTGATTGTTCGTAGTTAAAACCTATTGAAAACAATTCAGCTTTTTTATTTTTATTTATAGTTTTATCGTTATTAACAGGCTGGTGTTCAAATGTTGCTTCTGTAAAAAACCCTTTAATACCAGTTGTTGTTAAGCTACTTATACCTGTTATAGTAGAATTATCATTTATTACAACATTAGCATAATATTTTTTCTCAAGCGGTGTAAATCCTGCAAAGTTAACTACTCCGTCTTGTAAATACCTACCAGTTATATTACCTGGTATAGGGTAAGCATTGTAATTTTCATTATCTTCAGCAGGTGAAAACATTTCTATAACTTTCCAGTTATTTGTGCCTTCGTAGTTAACAGTCTTATAGTGTTTAACTAATGAAGGGTTTTGATTACTAACCACGGTTATAGTGCTAGGCTGAAACTCTCCATAAAATGTATTCTTAAATTGACTTTCATCATTATGCTCGTATAGATCAGAGTTTTTGAAAGTATATAAAGAATCATTTAAACTACCACCAAACTCAGGATTATATGTTAAAAATGAATTCCAACCATTTACTTTGTCGCTAAAAACTAATGTTTTAAACCTAGTTAAAGGCTGATTTAGGCTAACGCCAAACCCACTATTAGATTCAAAAGTAACAACTTCTCCTGCGGAAACAAGAACGGGCTCGCTTAAAGTCACAGTGTTAGCAGTAACACCTAAAACCTGAGATTTAAAAGGTTTAATTTTTTTACCTTTAATAAATTGACCTCTAGATATATTAGCAATACCTTTAGATAAAGTAACAACACTACCTCTAGATGCGCTTAAAACTTTAGCCTTTAAAGGCGTTTTAAATGTTTGTTTGTTTTGTAAAACAGAGCTGTTTAGTTTTAAGTTTAAAACATAACTTCTTGAGTGAATATCAAAAAATCCTCTAATGTCACTAGTAATGGCCAAGTGTTTTCTAAAAAAACTTCTCATGCCATAAGATGATATCTCTGTTAAACCGTCTCTAGACAGCCTTAAAACAGCTCCTCTGTCTTTATCTACAAAATATTTTCTAAAACCAAACACAGCAAAGCTTTCTGGATTTTTACCTATACCATATTCACCTAAATAAGGTGTAATTTGACCTATAACAACTCTAGCGGTTGTTGAAAGACTGGATCCTTCTGCTGTAAATATAGCGTCTTTGTCTATTAAAGCGCCGTTAACTTTATTTTCTTGAAATATAAGTAGGTTTGTATCTTCTGCGTATAGCTTTTGTATTGATCCATAAGCTAAGTCAACTGATTTAGTTATGCTTTCAGCTATAGAAAATTGATTTGTATTATTTACACCAGTTCTAGAATTAAATATACCAGAGTATATCATAGAGTTTTCTCTATGCTTTCTATTATATTTTTTGTCTACAGCATATGCTTTTGGCCCGTAGTCCATTGCACTTTCATTAAAACCACCTTTAATTCTAGACTCTTCAATGTGCCACTCATTTTTAGACACAGTATTTAAAGCATAAGGCGTTAAAGATGAAAAAGTTAATCTAACACCTTTTTCTATTTTGTTTTTAACACTAGAATCAAAAGTTAAAACAGTTTTATCATTGTTAAGCTTTCCAGCTGTATCGTCTTTAACCCCAGGCCCACTAATAACATATGATACATCACTTAGAATATCAGAGCCAAAATCACCAGCAGTTACTTTTATTGTATTAGACTCTGCTGGTGTGCTAAGAGCAGTAGAACAACTTGTCGTTAAAGTAGTAGCTAATATAGGCTCTTGTCTTAACACCATAGTGTTGAAGTATTTTATTCTTAATGTTACAGCCATTTCTTATATATTACTCATTATTATTATTTTCTACAAACGTGTTTTATTCGTTTTCACCTTTTCTAGCAAGAAACACTCTTGGCACCCAAAATCTATTAACGGCGGTAGTAACGTTTCTTCTTTCTACTTCATACACTACTCTATACTCATAATTAAGTATATTTATAGTTTCACGCGTTTGAAACATGTTCCTTTGTATTAAAGCAGGTTCGTTAATTGTTCCAGGAACAATATTACCTTCACTTCTATCCTTAGGATGTGCAAAAGCGCCAGACAAACTACCGTCTATTTTATAATATTTGTAAGCACCTTTAAATACATCAAGCAGGTCAATATCACCAAAATCAAAACCATCGTCAAAATCAAAACCACCACTATCTGTTTCAGTAGCTGCGTACGGACCAAAGCTTGTTTGACTATAATCCCACTGTGTAACGTTTTGGTCATATAAATCTCTTATATCAACAGATTCAATATTTTGCCATGAAGACAAATGTTGATTAATACCAGTACTACCCACGCCAGTTAAATCAATATTTTGTGGTACATATCTATTAAATCCTCCATTACCCTTTTCTTGAGAAATAATAATACCACCTATTGTATAAGTCTTAACATCGCCAAAAATAAAGTTTGATGGTTTAGCATAAACCGAAGGCAAAATATGATTAAAATACATAAACTGACTAGTAGAACTTTCTTTTCTAGGTGATTTTATATATCTTTTCAATCTAGGCTCACCAGTAGGCTCGTCTATTTTAATTGACCATAAATCAGCATCGTCTCTTCTGGAAATGCTCTCACCATCAAGGTAACTAAATATAAAGTTTTCCCCACTTTGAGAGTGCCTTAAAGCATTTGACATTCCATTTTGATGGCCTCCAAATATTGTGTCTGGAGTTTCAGTCCAATAACAGTTGTATAAATCATTATCACCATCGCTTCCAGAAGATCCAGTACCTGAGTTGTTGTCATCTTGGTCAAAAACATTTACTCCGTTAATTGAATTACCGGCGTTGTTTATATAATATGGGTGATTGCCACCGTCTTTTTCTGTTGTAATAACTATTAAATCAGCAGTAATAATTAAGCTTATTGTAGTTAAAGTTCTTTTGCCAAAATACAAACCTTCATCGTCGTTAACGTAGTTGTTTGTATTAAAAAATGTTTCATCAGAATCATAAACATAAACTTCAAAAGTTTTATTTGTAACACCGTAGAAAAATTGAGGTCTTACAAATATTTCGCCAGTTAAATTATTAATACCTAGTTCTTTTATCACATCACCTCCTGTGTCGTAAAGAAGAGAATTTTTTAAAACAATTATCGAAACTCCGTCGCTTGTAATTGTAAAAAAACCACTATCTTCATCTGGATTAGTATCTTTTGCATAAAATTTAAGTCCAAGAGTGTTTTTAGTTACATCTGCACAGCCGTTTGTAGCTGGTATCGTGTAAGCAATATTGCTACCTGGATCAGAAAAATTAAAATCACTAGACTGCACTGAGCCTTCGTTATTAAGGGTAGGTTCAACTATAGGCGCTACGTTTTCAAGTCTTAAAGTTACAATTTGATTATCAAGCGATACTAGCTCGTCGTCAGACTGCTGGTGAACTAAGCTTATGTTAAACTCGTAAGCGTTAGGCCAATAAAGACCACTTACAAAATGAACAAAGTTTTGTGGAGAACCTGCCAAGGATTTTGGTTTTAACCTCCACTCATTATCAACAAAAACAATTTCAAATACAGAATTAGGGTCATTACCTTGCACTATTTGCTCGTTGCTAGCAAAATTAGCTAATTCACTTGGATCAACACTTTGATCAGATATTTCAACAAAAGCTCTATAAGAGTTTAAAGTAACTTGTGTTATATCCTGAGCAGATATATTATTGTCTAAAACATCTAAAAAGTTAAAAGTAGCTGCGTATTGGTTTTGAAAATTACCTTGTTGATCGTAATACAAGATGCCTTCTGAAAAGTTTGATATAAACTCAAGGCTTCCAACCTGTGAAGGCACAAGTAATGCCTCGTTTAATTCATGAACTAAGCCAGCTGTAGATGTTTCGTAGTATATATCTAGAGCAGTTTCTACGGGCTTTGTCTCAAAAACAGCTAAATTATCTTGAACATCGTACTTATAAGAGTAAATTTTTAAATTTTCTGTATTATTAAGGTCTTTATATTCTTCAGAAATCTCACCATCACACTCTATTAAAACCGGATTACCACCTGTTACTTTAATTACTTTAACTAAATCAACGTTTGCGCCTTTTAAATAATCACCTATTTCAAAAAAATTACTTTGATTAGTGTCTCCTCCTTGTATTTTTAAAACTTTTTTACCCGAGCCAAACAAGGTGGCGGTTGGAGTACTACCACTACTATCCGTGTTTACTGTTAAAGAGAGTATTCTACCAGACAATCCTGCTTCAGTTTCAGAGCCTATATTACTACCTGTTGTACCTCCAAAAGGTATTTGAGCAAGTAAAGGATTTTTGTTTGTTTCAGCAACAAAAGCAAAAACATCATCATTTTCGTTTTTTACACCTTGCTCTTTAGAAGTTCCAATACTCACAACGTCTAATATATCGTTGTTACTTTGAACAGAAAGAGCTGTATTAGAAGCGCTAGGTACAACTTTTGGAAAAAGTTTATCTTTACTAGTACTTAACCCAACTTCTTGAGTGTTTGAAAACTCTATATCTCTAGTTACTTTGTTTATATTGTCAGAAAGTATAGGTATGTATGTTTTAGGATCGTCTCTGTCATTGTCAAAATCAAAAACACCTGGTGCGTACACGTTATAATAATCTTGCTCTGTTTGTTTTACAACAACTCTATAAGAGTACCAACCGTGAGGTATTATTTTATATTTGTAAAAATAATATCCTAAAGGAACACTACTAGAGCTAACATTGTAGCTAAGACTTGGTTTTCCGTCGCATTCTAATATTAAACTGTTGTTTTCTGAAATTATATTTGTTATTAAAACAAAATCATTATCTTGACCTTTTAAATAATCTCCAACTTCAAAGTCATTTAGAAAACTAGTATTGCTTATTATTAATCTATGTGTTGAATCAATTACATCTGATGTTATATCTACTAAAACTCCACCAGCTGTAGAATAAGTATCACCAGCGGCGGCAACAAACTGCATTGCACTTATTGGCAAAAGAGTTTCTTCTACAACAGCAACATTTTCAGTAGTAACATTTATTACTTCCCCAGTTCCAGGATCTAACTCTAGCAGTGTTAATATTAAAAATGCTCCAGAGTCATCAAAGTTTATTAAGCCGTTGTTTAAATAAACAATACTTTGCCCAATAAAAGGCTCTGTTAAAATGTCGTTTGTAAAAAGAAAACTACCAACGTCAAAAGAGTCACTGGTTGTGTCTAATGATTGCTCATAAAATAAAACAAAAGTAGTAGCAGTTGTTCTATCTGTTCCCGAGTAAAAAGCTCTTTTAAATACATTAGAGTTATAGGTTCCTAGTTGTAAAGAGTTATTTATATCAATTAGAGTACCACTACCATAAGCATTAGGTATTGGTTTGTTAAAGGTTAAAGTTAAAGCATCACCGCAATAGTTTTCATTGCCGGGCGTGCTAAAAGCGCTTCCTTGTGAAACGTCTTGTATTGTTAAAGAATCATCTTCAGACCAAGTACTACTATTAAAACTGCTAGATAAACCTTTTACTGTTATAGATCCGTCACTAATAGTAGATGTTAAAACAGGTGATTGTCTTCCAAATTTATCTGATAAAACTACACCTATTTCATATGTTCTTTTTTGTTTAATAGAATGAAAAGGATATTCTTTGTGTAAATAGTAGTTATTAAAATCCGCGTTTCCTAATGGATTTGTTATGTCATATTTAGCTTCGTAGCTGGTGTTAAAGTTTAAGCCAATAATACCTTCTTCTGAAGGTAGTGTTCTATCTTGGACAAAGTTACCGTATATAACTCTGTTACCTACTATTTCTTGAGCTTTTGCTGACAAAGGTACATTATCGTAGACTCTAGGCAGTTGGTTTGGTGGTAGTGTTTTATAAGGAAGTGTTGATTTATAATTATATTGAAAAACACCATTAACACTGCTCGTGTCATCTAAATCTATAAGCTCAACAGCTCTTATAACATTATTGTTAGATTCTTTATACAGTATTTCTATGCCGTTTATATCTAAGCTAGTTTTTATATTTGAAGATGGTAATATTATATTTAAATTAACAGAATTAATAGAGTTAACCATACCATCAGAGTTTCCTTGTTTATCTTGAAAATAAACTTGACCTCTTTTAAGTATTTTTTGCATATGACTAGCATTAAGACTACTAGTTTTAGGTACAAAACAAACTTGAGTAAATGGAGCTATAGTAGAATACTCTCCGTCAACAAACCTATATCTGTAAGAAAATCTAATAAATTTTTCTTTCATTATATCGTCTGGAAAACTAAGATTTTCTGTAAGAGAAGAAGTAGGCTCTAATTGAGTAGGCGTATTGTTATTTAGCGTAGTTTGATCGTAATCAAGTAAAAGAGCGGGCATAAACGGCGCAAACTTTGCGACACTAATTTTATCTTCTGTAGTATAATAAGTGGGTATATTTAAGCTGTTTGGATTTGCTAATTCTACATTTATTCTTCTAGGTTGATTTAATCCGTCTGTAAAAAACAACAAATCATCTATTAAACTAACACCTGTTATTGTGTGGGTTTTGCTAAAATTTAAAAACAAACCAGTTACCAGTAAAACAGTATTATTTGTTTGCTGATCATACATATATATGCCGCAAAAAAGATCATTGTTATTGGCTTGAAGCGCTGTTGTTGGTCCGTCTATATCACCCAGTAATCCTAAAGCATTTGTGTTTTGACAGGTGTAGTTTGTTACAAAATAAAAAACTCTGCTATCTTTTTCATCAAAAAAGCAACCTATTGTTTCAAGGCCACTAATTGATCTAACTTCTATAACATCGCCTATGTTTACTGTTCCATATACTCTTATAGAGTTTCCTTGTATTTCAAAAAAATTAAATCCATCAGGAATATTAAACATATCTACACCACCAGTGAAAATATCTTCAATCTGCACGCCGTTAACAAGAACTACTGCTTGATTTGTAGTAGGAATAGGGTTAAGTGTTAAGGTAAACTCTGCAGTACCTTGAAAAGTTATAGACAGTTGTGTAGCAATAAAAATTTCAGAATAATTATTATTTAAAGTATTGCTAACTACAGAGTTGCCTAATAGGTTTTGCACTGAACCTATATCTGAAGCGTCTGAAGTTGAAATCTGTATGTTTTGAGCACTACGATATTCCCCATTAGGTAAAACGCGATCGTCAAGATCTTGATTCATTTTACCTTGAAGAAACGATTTTTTATCTTCAGCCATGTACTAGTGTTTAATTTGTTTCGATTTATTTCTCATAACCTGTGTAAGTTCTGAGAGTTTTAGGTTAGATAACCTGATCTTAGCGTTTCTAAGCGCTGCTCTGCGTTCTTTTTTATATCTTTGAACTATATACTCAGATATGTTTCTTTTGACCGCTAGAACGTTATATGCAATATGCTTGTATAAAGCTTCTTCAGCAAGTTTATTTACTTTCATTTCAGCATCAGTGCCAAGTCCGTCTGATATGTATTCAAGTACAATGATTTTACCTGATAAGTCGCTACTAAAACTAAAGCTACCAGTTCTTTCGTTAATTGTAAAAAACCCGTTTACTTGTGTAGTTTCTGGTGTAGCGCCATATCTTTGCCCGTAATCACTCCTTAAATAATCAGCTGTAGTTAGATACAAACTGTCTTCAGATGATAAATCACCTGATATATTTTTAGTGTCAAATGCTTTCCATCGCTCTTCTGTAACAGAGCTGCCTTCTACAGCGTTACCATCAGCATCAAATACATAGTTGTATTTGTCGTCTTGAAGCATTGGCTCTGTTGGATTTGTAGTAAGCGAGGTTGGGTATATAATTCTACGAACGCCTGAGCTGTCTATATAACATACTTTAACGTAGTTAACGTAGTCTTGAGGCATTGGCATAGATAATGATGGTCCCAACTCGACTTCTTGCAACTTAACAGTCTTAAGTACATCATAGCTAAATTCTTGCAAACCACGCTTAGCGTGAAATATTACATCCGACTTAGCTACATGATCTATTAACTTTCCGTCACCTACGTATGCTATCATAAAGTTATCTACAATATCTTTAATAGAAGTATATTGATATGTACCAAAAGTATTATCTAGCAACTTAACCTCAACAACAACATCCTCGTTTGTTTCAAGTAAGTTTTGCGCAGTACCTGAAAAAGTAATTGTAGCTCCAGATATAGTAAACTCAAAAGTTTCTGTATTGTTTAAAAAAGCTCTTACTTGATTAGTAGTGGGTAGTGTTTCAAATGTTAATGTAAAAGAAAAAGCTGTTCCGTCTCCAATAAATGTTTGAGATCCATTGTAGTAGTTTTCTTCTGTAACTGTTCCTAATAAACTCATATTATTGTTCTTGTTGTGTTATTGATTGCTCTTCTTGCTGCGCGGCTTGTATTACAAGCGGATCTTTTATTGTAACGCCAAAGTATTTAAGTATACCTAATATTAAATCCGACTCATCTGAAGCGTGTAGTGTAAAATTAACGCTATCTGAACCACTATACGTGTATATGGGCGTACCAAAACTTGAAGTGTCTACTGAAGAGTTCCAGCTAGGATCTGATGGTTTACTAATGTAATATAAGTCAACACTAGTTATTGTACTAGGAAAAACATATATTAAATCTGCAGAATAATAATATACTGGAAAAGTAGTTGATGGTGCCGTTAGTTTTGAAGAAAATAAAAACGGTAATTTAGATTTATCTATACGCTCTATGTCTGTAAACTTATTGTTTACCTTCAAACTTAAAGTAGCATATAGATCATTACCAGAATATGTAGAAGTACTATCAAATCCAGGTAATTCAAAATAAGTATTTGTAGAGTCTATAGCCAGTGTTGTGGTTTGGCAAAATGGATCAAGCTTGTCCATTATTTTTCTAGGTATGTCACCATATCCTTGCGCTCCTCTTCCACCTGTTTGTTTAGCTACAGCTCTGTTGTATTCGTAAAACGCTCTATCAAGTAACTCTAGTTGTACAACTTTAGCTATTTTATTAAAGTTGTCTGGCGTCA
>Ga0209336_10000463_pt1 | contig 20811 bp, 31 predicted proteins | sample LinPmetageLP32_FD_184042 | JGI IMG/M metagenome (GOLD analysis project Ga0209336, IMG submission 184042) | Marine viral communities from the Pacific Ocean - LP-32 (SPAdes) (version 2) | ecosystem: Environmental > Aquatic > Marine > Oceanic | place: Pacific Ocean | collected 2009-08-23 | reverse complement strand
AGTAGATATAAATTAATATTTACTGGAGAACAACATGAAACATATAGCCCATTTTATGGACAAATATGAAGACGTTGCCGAGGCCTTAAGAACAACTTTCGTAGTATTAGGAGTTACTGGATTAATTTTAGGATTAGCCCCACTAATAATGCTAATGCAATGGAATAGTTTTTAAGACCAAATTGACAAAATCATGCGGGGAGTAAGAAATTGCTCCCCAATCTTTAATTGAAAAAAAGTGAAATGAATCCTTTACATTCAACCTAAACTATGGTATAATATACTTATATGAAATTCTATACTAATGTATCTCGATATGGCAACATGATTCTCTTACGAGGATATGAAAACGGCAGTCGATACGAGAAAAAAGTCAAATACGAACCAATCCTTTTTACATCTACTAATCTTCCTACAAAGTGGAAATCACTTGATGGAAATCCTGTTGGTGTAGCAAATGCTGGAAAACGATTCGAGTCCATGAGGGCAGCAAACGAATATGTTCAAGCAAACAAAGGAGTGTCTGGTAAAAAAATATACGGAAACACAAAGTACGTTCCAGCATTCATTAATGATTATTATCCCGGTACAATAGAATTCAATAGAAACAAAATCAACGTATCGACAATTGATATTGAAGTTGCGTCTGATGATGGATTCCCTGAGCCAGAAAAGGCTGACCATAAGATTACAGCAATCTGTATGAAAAACAATATTGGCAATACTTATTACGTTTGGGGCTTAGGCGATTACGACACAGATAAATCTCTCATGAAAGAACACATGGTAGTATATCGTAAGTTTGACCGTGAAGATGATTTACTTATTAACTTTATTAATCACTGGTCATCTCAACAATATTGTCCTGATGTCGTGACGGGCTGGAACTCAAGATTCTTTGATATTCCATACCTCGTAAATAGAATCAATCGTATGCTTGGCGAAGAGTACGTCAAAAAGCTCAGCCCATGGGGAATGATTGATAGACAAGACGTAACTAAAATGGGAAGGACTCAAACTGCTTATGAACTTAAAGGTATATCTCAATTAGATTACCTTGACCTATTTAAGAAGTTTGGCTATTCGTATGGTCCACAAGAATCATATAAACTCGACAACATTGCTCATGTCGTGCTAGGAGAAAAGAAACTATCTTACGATGAGTATTCTAATCTCCATACTCTATACAAACACAATCATCAAAAGTTTATCGATTACAATATTAAAGACGTTGAGCTTGTCGATAAAATCGAAGACAAACTTGGATTGATTACTCTTTGTATGACAATGGCTTATAAAGCTGGAGTTAACTATAACGATACGTTTGGTACTACAATGATATGGGATACGATTATATATCGAAAACTATACGCAAGTAATGTTGCTATCCCATTTGTTGAAGATAAACATAAATCTGATTATCCTGGTGGTTATGTTAAAGACCCACAAGTAGGAATACATGATAACGTTGTTTCGTTTGACTTAAACTCGCTATATCCGTCAATCATTATGCAATACAACATGTCTCCAGAGACAATTGCAAATGGAGAGATTACTCAATTCAATATCGATAAAGCAATCACTGAACATAAAATTGCTTCTAACTGTGGCAAAGCTCTTGCAGCAAATGGACAGTACTTTAACATAGACAAGCCAGGCATAATACCATTCATCATTGACGAATTCTATAAAGAACGTGTTGAGATTAAACAAGAAATGATTAGTGCTCAAAAAGAAAAAGAAAAGGTAGATAAAAATGACAAACAAAAACTATATCAAATTGAAAGAGATATTGCAATCGCAGAAAACAAGCAAATGTCTATTAAGATTCTTCTTAATAGTCTTTATGGTGCTCTTGGCAATAGGTATTTTCGATTCTTCGACCAGAGAATTGCCGAAGCAATTACCCTTACCGGACAACTTACAATTCGATGGGCCGAACACGCCATCAATTCCTATCTTAACAGAGTGCTTAAAACCAAAAAGTATAAAGACTTCGTCATTGCTATCGACACCGACTCGTTGTATGTATGCTTAGACGATATCGTAACTAAATTCAATCCTGAAAATAAGATTGACTTCCTAGACAAAATTGCTAGTGAAGCGTTAGAACCAGAGCTAGCAAAATCATATGACCAACTGTATAAATACCTTGGTGGTGTAGACAATCGTATGGTTATGACTCGTGAAGTAATCGCTGACCGTGCTCTTTGGACTGCAAAGAAACGCTATGTCATGAATGTTCATGATAACGAAGGTGTAAGATATAAAGAGCCAAAGCTTAAAATTATGGGTATTGAAGCAATTAAGTCTTCTACACCTGAACCATGTCGTGATGCTCTTAAACAGATATTTAAAGTCATAATGAAAGATGATGAAAAGACAGTTCAAGCAGCTATCGAACAATTCAAAAACTATTTCAAAACTCTTGACCCTGACCAAATTGCATTTCCTCGTGGAGTAACACAAGTCAAGAAATGGCAAGACAGGAATACTCTCTATAAAAAAGGTACTCCCATTCACGTTCGTGGCTCGATACTCTATAACAAACTGATTGAAGACATGCAACTTAAAAAGAAATACGAGCTCATTAACAACGGCGAAAAGATTAAGTTCTTATATCTTCGCCAACCAAATTCAATTCATGAAAATGTTATTGCTTTTCCATCCTACCTCCCAGAGGAGTTTGGCTTAAGGAAATACATAGACCATGAGACCCAATTTCAAAAAACATTCCTTGACCCTATTGAACCAGTCTTGGAAGCAGTAGGCTGGTCTTCGAAAGAAGTAGCAAACCTTGAGGATTTTTTTGGATAAAAACGTTTACATTTGCGTAAAAATGTGGTATAATAGACTAATATGGAGAAAAATATGAAATTAATAAGACTATCCTCAGGAGAGGAAGTTATCGGTAAAGTAGTAGAGAATGAAGATTCAATTACCATCACAGATGGATATTCACTTATCCCAGCTGGAGAAGGTAAAATTGGATTTATGCCGTTCATGGCTTATACAAAAGCTAAAGACGGTATTACTATTGATAACAAATTTGTGCTATTCATCGTTGACCCAGTTGACCAAATCGTCGACCAGGTAAGAGAGATGGACAGTGGAATACAAGTAGCATCAAGTAAAATAGTGGGTGTGTAATGAATTGGGTAAAAGATATTCAAGACATGCAACACAAGTACGGTGTAAAGAAATGGATGCACGATAATCAAGATGATACAGAAAAGCTACGTAGCTATCTAGAATTCAGGATTAAATTCATAAGAGAAGAACTTATGGAAACTGAAGCAGCATTAACCAACGACGATGCAGAAGAAATCGTTGATGGTCTTATCGATATTTGTGTAGTAGCAATTGGTACTCTTGACGCATTTGGCGTTGACCCATACAAAGCTTGGGATGAAGTACTAAAAGCAAACTTAAATAAAACAGTAGGAGTAAAACCTGAAAGACCTAATCCACTAGGATTACCGGACCTAATCAAACCAGAAGGTTGGGAAGGACCAAGTCATGAAGGAAATCATGGTAAGTTTAACAATATTCGATAGTATATACGACAACAAAACAGATAAGCGTATGGATTATAATAGTTTCGACGAGTTCGAGGCTATTCTCTATAAGCTTTCTGAGTCGACTAAATATCCTACAAAGAAAGATGCTCCACTTTTAAGTCCAGCAATATATCAAACTGGTACTACTCGTGCAAATGATAATGTTGTAGGTTGGGCTGGCTTTGGTATTCTTGATATCGATGATTATGACGGTGACATGAAAGATATTGAATCAAAGTATGATAAGTATCGTTATGTATGTTATTCAACAGCATCATCTACAGTTGAGTCACCAAAGTTTAGACTTGTCTTTCCATTAACTGATGTCGTTAACAAAGAAGACATTAAGCATTTTTGGTATGCTTTAAATAAAGAGATTGGCGATATTGCTGATGCTCAAACCAAAGACCTAAGCAGAATGTATTACGTTCCTGCTAAATATAAGAATAGTTTTAATTTCATATTCTCTCATGATGGAGATATTATGGACCCACATAAACTAATGGAACAATATCCATACGTTAAACCTAATCAAACAATGTTCGATAGATTTCCTGAAGCAATACAAAAAGCTTTACTTGAAAGAAAAAGAAATGAATTAAACAATACAAGTTATACATGGACGTCGTATCATGATTGTCCTTTTGTTAATAAGAAACAAGTTGATGAATATAAAGTAATCAATGGAACTGGTTGGTATGCAAAAATGTATCAAATCATGTTAACAACAGCTGGCAACGCGCATAGTAAAGGATATCCAATTACACCAAAAGAAATAGAATATATCTGCAGAGATTTAGATATTGATACTGGTGGTTGGTATAATAAAAGAGATTTAGAAAAGGAGGCTGCACGAGCTATTGAATTCGTGTTTAAAAATAATATATGAATAAAGATACACCCCCGTTTAAAGCGTTTTTATATGGCATGGGATTTGGAGCATTGTTAATGTTTATATTGCTACTACCAGGTCAAGTAAAAGCAAGTGATGCTAACAATGATATTTATTGTATGGCTCAAAACATTTACTTTGAAGCTGGTAATCAACCATTAGCTGGTAAAGTTGCTGTTGCACAAGTTGTTCTTAATAGAACTGAACATCCAAATTATCCTACAAGTATTTGTGGCGTAATATATCAAGCGAAATGGAAAGAAAACTGGCTAGGTAATCAGGTTCCTATACGCAATATGTGTCAATTCAGTTGGTTCTGTGATGGTAAATCAGATGACCCAGTTGATAGTCCTACATGGATGACATCATTAAAAATAGCAAGAGATGTAGTACAAGGAGCTTATCCAGATATTACAGAAGGAGCGACTCACTATCATTCAGATAGAGTTTTACCTTACTGGGCTGATTCATTAAATGAAACAGTCTATATTAATAATCACATATTCTATAAATAGGAGAGAAATATGAAAATGATAGGAAACAATGTACTTGTAAGTGAAGTACAAAAAGAAAACAAATCAGCTGGTGGTATTATTATGACCGGCGAAACAGATAAAGGTAGTAAACCAGGGCTAGTTTTAGCTGTAAGTACAGAAGCTCTTGGTCCATTAATGTCAGGAAATAGAGTATTTCTTGATTGGTCAAAATCAATGCCGGTAAATGTTGATGGAAAAGCTGCTGTTATTATTGATGCAGAACATATTAAAGCAATTATATCAGAAGAATGAAAATACCATCAACAATGAAAACCAACAAAGAAAAGATGGGATACATTTCTGAAAGAATGGTGTTTGAGTACTTTAAAGGAACTCAAAGCGCGGATAAGTTTGATTCGAAAAAAGACGGAATGATTGGCAATGAAACAGCTGAAGTCAAATGTCAAAACAGACATTACTTAGGCTATTTTACCGTCAATACTGCTTGGAAAAATCAAGTACCTAAATGCAAATCAGTCGATCGACTTTTCTTTGTTGAATATGATGGCACACCTAACGCAATGTTATGGGAATGCATTGATAGAGAAGACACAACAGAAATAACTACTAAGAATGGAAGAGTCATGTGTGGCTGGCCAATAAGTAAAATGAAACTAATAACAACATTTGTTGGAGAAGGTGATGTATTACGTAAATATACTAGTAGTAAAATATATTAAAATAAACCTTTACATTTATGCCAAACTATGGTATAATAGATATATAAAATTAATTATGGAGACATTATGAAAGAAAGCCTAAGAGTCCTGCAAGAATGCGCAGAACTACAAACTAAAAAATCCCAAGACTATCAAAGTTCAGAATCAACAGTAGTCCAAGCCATGCATTATAGACGTGGCATTGATACTATTCATGATATTATTCTTGGTAAAATGATGAGAGCAACTTCATTGCTTGAATCAGCTGATGACCCAAACTTCGAAAGCATCGAAGATACTTACAAAGACATGATTAACTATTGTTCTTTTGCAGTTGCTTTTGCTCGTGGTAAAATGGAAGGCCAAGACCCACAAAGAGATATGTTCAACAATAAGGTAAAAAATGTATCAAGTGAATAGTACTGCAGATATTGCAGAAGTCTTTAAGAAACATCTTAAAGCTGGTAACTTTACTAATGATAGAACAGGTGTTAAAACTATAGAGATAATTGGAGCATCTTTTGTTGCTGATAAACCAGCAATATTTGGCACTCCAAATAAAGCATACATTGAAGCTGAAATTGATTGGTACAATTCTAAATCAACGAACATAACAGATATATATCCTGAAGGAGATAAAGAACCACCAGTAGCTTGGCAAAACACTGCTAATATCCATGGTGAAATTAATTCTAATTATGGTCATCTTATATTTAGTAAGAAATATCACAAGCAATATACGCAAGTCCTTAATGAACTATGCGAAGTTAATCCTGATTCTCGTAGAGCGTCAATGATATATCAAAGACCAAGTATATGGCGTGAGTATAAAGAAAACGGTAAGAATGATTTTATTTGTACTAATGCTGTGACTTATTATATTCGTGATGGATACTTACATGCAGCAGTTCAAATGAGAAGCAATGATGTTATGTTTGGATATAGAAACGATTATGCTTGGCAAAAATACGTACAAGAAAAATTAGCTAATGACCTATATTACGCTGGTCTTAAAACAGAACCAGGACATATCTATTGGCAAGTACAAAACTTACATGTATACGAGAGACACTTTGACCTTATCAAATAAATGGGATATGAGATTTCTCTCTGTAGCAGGAGAAATTGCTAGTTGGTCAAAAGACCCGAGTAGAAAAATAGGTGCAATTGCAGTAAAAGACAGAAAAATCTTAGCAACAGGTTACAATGGCTTTCCAAAAGGAATAGAAGATACTCAAGAAAGATACGATAATAGAGAATTAAAGTATCAATATGTAGTACATGCAGAAATGAATTGCATATATAATGCTGCTGAAAACGGCATATCATTAAAAGGTTCTACATTATACATTCGTGGCTTACCAGTTTGCAGTGATTGTTCATTAGGTATAATTCAAGCTGGTGTATCAAGAGTCGTAGCACTCTCAGCAAATACTCCAGATAGATGGAAAGCAGCAATAGAAAAAACAAATGAAATATTTAAAGAGGCAGGTGTGATATATGAATTCACCGAAGTATAATAAAAAAGAATTAGAGAACTCAAACCGTATATTTAAGAGTGCAACTCCTAAGTATACCTATGATTGGTATCTTAAGTGGGTAAGTTCAATACTTCTACTTTGTGCCATGGCAACAAGAGCTAATGCTGAGCTTGCAGTCTACGACCAGACATTATCCTTATTAGGATGTATGGGTTGGTTGATAGTTGCGAATATCTGGAAAGATAGAGCATTGATAATTTTAAACACAGCAGCAGTCATTATCCTCGGAAGTGGTCTGATAAGTGTTATAACTAATAGTATATAGTGAGCTACTCTGGTACGCCAGTCAAATCTCTCACTCAAATAAACTGATATAAGGAGAAATAATATGTCAAAAATAAAAGCCGGAATAATCGGCGTCGGAAGTTGCGCAAAATCTTTAGTAGAAGGAGTGCAATATTATAATGAAAACCCTGAAGACAAAATAGGTCTAATGTATGAAGATATCGGAGGATATAAAGTACATGACATCGAGTTTGTTATAGGATTTGATATCGATAAAAGGAAAGTAAACAAGAAACTAGCAAGAGCTTTAAGAGCTCAACCTAATTGTGCTATGGACCATGTCGATAAAATTACTACTACATCAAATAGTTCATGCGTAGATAAAGATGCAATGGTCTATTCAGCTCCAGAAATGGACGGAATAGCTCCTCACATGCACGATTATCCAGATGAAGTTACATTTGTAAATGGAGCTGTACCAGCAGAATCTTTTGAAAGGTCTGTTGAATTATTACAGTATCATGATGTAGATGTATTAATTAACTATTTACCAGTAGGTTCAGAAGAAGCTTCTAAATACTGGATTGATGTTGCTTTAGAAGCAGGAATACATTTCGTAAATTGTATACCAACATTAATCTCAACAGAAGATGCTATGATAACTGAACAAAGATTCATAGATGCAGGACTAACAATTGTTGGTTCAGATATGAGGTCAGCCTGGGGAGCTTCAAGAATGTCAGAAGTTCTACAAGGTGCTATGTTAGATTCAGGTCTAATGGTAACACAACATATTCAAATGAATATGGCTGCTGGTTCTACACAAGGACAAGAGCATATAAGAACAGGAAGAACAGCGAATACTGATTTTCTTAATATGGCAAAACAATATAGATTGCATAACAAACATGTATCAAAAGAAAACGTTTTAAAAGGACAAAACCACGTAAGAGGAGAATCAACTGCAGGTATGACATTATTTGCTGGTCCATCTCTTACTGTTCAACAAAAGCCAGGTGGAGATTACATCTCATCTGATAATAAAATAGCAAACTTTGATATGGTTGCTTATGGATTTGCAGGCGCAAGATATGAAATGTCAGCTAGACTTTCAGTTCAAGATTCGCCAAACTCTGGTGGAGTTGTTGTTTCAGCAATTAGATTTTGTAAGGTAGCTTCAGAGATGGGCATTGTAGGATATTTAAGAGGACCATCAGCATGGACTCAAAAGACTCCTCCATTACAGCTCAAAACTCAAGATGCCAAATTTGAATGTGATGCTTTAGCTAGGAGAGTAGTAACAGATATTACTAAGCCCCAGCTTAAAGAAAATAGACCGAAGGCAGCAGATTTGCCTCACACCTTCCAAGATGCGAAGAACGATTATGAAAATTAATTCGTTTGACATCGACGGAGTAATCTATTTTGGTGAAGGCACCACAGGCGTAAGACCTGGTAGTAATGACATCATTATTACTGGGCGGCCTTTTTCTGATAGAGAAGCAACATTGAAAATGCTACATAGCAGAGGGATATATAATACACTTTATATGAATCCTTTAGAAAGAATATTACCTAATCCTAATGTCACGCATGGAATAAAAGATAATCCTTTGTATGGAAGAAAAGCATCAGGTATCTTTAAAGGTCAAATGATTAACATGTTAAAAGACTTAGGTGTAGAAATACAAATGCATTTTGAAGATGACCCAATACAAATTAAAGAAATTCAAAAGAGATGTCCTAATGTTTCTATTGTGCATTTGAAAAGAGATAACGAGGAACGTGTCAAGTACTAAATATAATTACGACTGGTCGAATTACGATAAAGAACTCATGAAAGAGTTCAATTGGTTTCTATATAAAGTAAACCAAAGGTCAGCAATTCAACTTGGTTATAGCGATGAACAATACGAATCAGTAAATCGTCATGGCAAAAATGATTTTGGACTTGGAGAAGACGTAGAGTATTTTCATCCAACAATTACATTAGATGACCGTATGAGATTCATAGGTCAAGAGATTGCAAGTTTAGATACGTCAATAATGAATATTGTTGGCAATACTTTTATATCTCATTTCTATGGCGGAAGAGGAGTTCATTTTCTTGCTTCAGGAGAAGACAATGTCTTTGTCGATTTCGATAAGATAGCTGATAATGACCAAGAGTATATTCAATTTGTTCGTAATAATTTAGATAAAGCTATTCAAAACAAGCAACCAATCTGGGGAACAACTGAACTGCACACTTCAATTCAGACTTCAGGTAGAAACTTTTGTCGTAAAAAGTATAATGAACCTGATAGAAAGTTTCATGCAGTTGATGTATGTGAATGGGTTGCGTCGTTTCGTGATACAGGATTCTTAGAAAGAATGCAACAATGTAATCATATGTCAGAAATATATACTCTCTTAAGAGAACAACCTGGCATTGGACATTACTATGGATTTCACGGAGCTGCTTCATCATCTGTATTACCACAAATGAAGTATCATCATGACCAAAGATTTGTTTCACCTGGACCAGGAGCAGTATATACAATACAATTGATGTGGCCAAATGCTCCAAAGAAATTATATGATGAAGCAATATACTACATGAGAGAAAATTCAGATGAAATAGGATTAACAAAGAATGTCGAATTTCATCCTAAAGCTTTTAATATAAATAAGAAGGACGGTACAAAATTGTTTCAATACGAACAAGATTCTCTTAAATACTACGGAACTGAAGTGTTGTCATGTCAGTTTGGTGTATACCTACAGATAAGAGAAGACGAGCGAGCATGCGCGCGTAGACGCGTAGCACGTGTACAGAAGACGAATAATCTTACTGAATTCTTTGAATAAAAACGTTTACATTTGTGCCAAAGTATGGTATAATATATCTAATGAAAAATATAATTAATTGTCCATTTATTCCTATAGCCAAAAGGCCAGGCTCTCATAGAGGAGCTGCAGGAGTAATGTATGGCGATATGATAAAGGAGAAATATGGAAACTGCGATGTTAACTATGGTGGAGAAATTCAAGACCACAATAATTATGATAACCTTTGGGTCTATCACGGCACTGATTGGTCTGGTGGAATTAATATGTTTGGTGGCGTATACGGTTTTCCTTATGTTAAGAACACTGTCAACTTTTCTAAGTTCAAAGGCAGAGTCTTTTCAATTGGAATCGACTTCCCGCCGTATCACGAAATGGTTAAATCAAAACTGGAATCAGCTAAGAAAGAGGTTCAACCGGAATGGCATGAAGTAGACCTTAAAAATCTAGAACGCATGTTTAATGAAGCCGAAAGAATTGACTATCCTAATCCAACTAATAAAATAGTTATTGGTGATAGTCATTCCATTTGCATGTATCGACCAGGTTGGACAGTAAACAGTGTTCCATTCAAAACTTTAAATGGAGCTATAAACGATGGATTTGATAAATTTATCCCATTTGATTACGAAGAGATAGAATGCTATTTTGGTAATATCGATATAAGACATCACGTAATTAGATTAGGACAAAAGATAGAAGATTTAGCTGATAGGTATATTGAAGAAGCAAATAAATATAATGCAAAGATATATGAGTTGCTTCCAATAGAAGATGTAAGTAGAAGAATACCGCAATCAGGATATTATAAAGGACAACCATTTTACGGTTCTTGGTCAGAAAGAAATGATGCAAGAAATAAATTTAACGATTACATAGAGAAAGAATACGGCATCAAAAGATGGACCGGTCATCTCTTTAATAAAGAAGGTAAGCTCGATTTTAAATACATGGAGAAACCACAATCAATACATTTATCCAGAGAGTTCTATCCATATTGGAATGGAATAGAAGCAGCAGGATTAGAGGAGTTTTTTACATGAGTTACGCGAGTATAATACCACTTATAGGTGGAGAAACAATAGCAATGGAGAATGTCTTTGGAGAAAGACCAAAGTATATAATGACATACGACGGTTTTCAAGCTAATGAATCTCACCTATTACATCATTATAACAATGAGGTCCCATATTTGAACCTCTCAGAGGGAGCGAGTTACACAGAAAAAGTTAATGTGATTAATACTGTATGCCCATGTGCAGGGCTCAGCTCACTGAGTCCATCAGCAGGTAGTAATAATCCTATGAACGAATGGATGTATACAGCTGCTGAATATGTACTAAGTGAAGCACAACCTGATGTATTTTGGGGAGAGAACGCTCCAAGGCTAGCAAGTAAGATGGGAGAACCAGTAGTAAAAAAACTAAGAAAGATTGGAGACAAATATGGCTATACATTTAGTATCTTTAAAACAAAATCTATATTACATGGATTAAGTCAAGTAAGAGATAGAACATTTTATTTCTTTTGGAAAGGAGATGAAGTACCATTATTTGAATACGTATTAGAAAAACCAACAATGATAGCTGAAGATATAAGAGCAGTTGAAAGAAGAGAAGATGACCCAATGAGTCAGATACTTACTAACGAAAAGACTCCATCAGATGAGCCATATTATAGATACGTATTAGAAGTATTAGAAGGTGGTATTACTCATAACGAATTTCAAAACAAAATAGAAAAAACAACTAACCCTATGGACTATATAGAAGAAAGAACGACGTATAAAGAAGTAGCTAAATGGATGAGAGAAAATGGTTATGATAGCGTAGCTAAAAAATGTGATAGACAATATCATAAGCTAAAAGCAGGTGGTAACATAATGAGAAAGACAACAGAGATACCTAAAGATAAAATAGGAGCTTTTGTCGGTCATATGCCAACACAACTAACTCATCCAGATGAAGATAGATACCTAACAGTACGAGAAGCTTTATCACTCATGAAATTACCAAATGATTTTATATTACTTGAACCAAAGAAATCGCTTAATCACATTTGTCAAAATGTCCCAGTGACTACAGCAGAGCATGCTGCAAGAATGGTTCAACGATATTTAAACAATCAGTTAGAAATGATTGATACTAAATTCTTAGTTCAGGATAACAAAAAAAGAACATACAAATATGAAAAAAACAGTTTACAACTCACTGATTTTATGGTATAATAGTACTATAGAAATTAATAACAACGGAGAAATATGCCAAGTATAGATTTAACACCTAGGAAGAATCGTAATCCTAAGGACAAAAGACCACCAAAAGAAATGCCTTTTGACATTGGTCTTAGAAGATTCAGAAAAGCCTGTGATAATGCAGGTATCGTACAAGAGGTACGCAAAAGAGAGTTCTATGAAAAACCTACAGCTAAAAAGAAAAGAAAAAAGGCTGAAGCAGTTTCAAGAAGTCGTAAACAACAAAGAATGCTAGATGCATTTACTAAGCCGTCAAAGGCAAGGAGAAGATAATATGTCTATAATGGATAAATTAAAAAAGAATAGTAAAATCAAAGATACATCTATTCTGTCTAAATCAGTTTTATTTGCTGAAAAAGATATAACTGTTACTGAGGTACCAATGGTTAACGTTGCTCTATCTGGTGATATTGACGGAGGATTAACTTCAGGACTTACAGTTCTTGCTGGGCCTTCAAAACATTTTAAAACATCATTTGCTTTATTAATGGGTGCAGCCTATCTTAAGCAACATGAAGATGCAGTAATGCTTTTTTATGATTCAGAGTTTGGTTCACCACAATCTTACTTCGAATCGTTTGGTATTGATACTGATAGAGTATTACATACACCAGTCCAAAATGTCGAACAGCTTAAGTTCGATTTGGTAGGCCAACTCGAGAATATCGAAAGAGGAGATAAAGTAATTGTTGTTATTGATTCAATTGGAAACTTAGCCTCTAAGAAAGAGTTAGAAGATGCCCTCAACGAAAAGTCAGTTGCTGACATGTCGAGAGCTAAAGCATTAAAGGGATTATTCAGAATGATTACTCCTTATCTAACCATGAAGAATGTTCCTTTACTTGCTGTAAATCATACTTATCAAGAAATGGGATTGTTTCCTAAAGCAGTTGTTTCAGGCGGTACAGGTATCTATTACTCATCAGACAATATATGGATTATTGGAAGACGTCAAGAGAAAAAAGGTACAGAAATACAAGGGTATCACTTTGTTATCAATGTAGAGAAATCAAGATTTGTTAAAGAAAAATCTAAAGTACCAATCTCAGTAACATGGGAAGGTGGAATTGCTCCATACTCAGGATTACTAGATGTTGCAATGGCTGGTGGATACGTAGTTAAACCAAATGTTGGTTGGTATGCTCAAGTCGATATGAAGACAGGAGAAATACTAGAACCTAAAGTAAGAGAAAAAGATACTTTACAGAAAAAGTTCTGGACTCCAATCTTTGAAAACACTGACTTTAAAGAATTCGTTAAAACTTATTACTCAGTTGGACATAGACCAATGATTGATATCGACCTTGATATAGAATCAGAAGATGTATAACGTAAGCGAAATTGACTACTCAATCGTAGAGAATGATAATAGTTCTTTCCAAGGTGTCAAACTTAAGACAGGCACTTGGAAGAATGTTATAGTCATATATGGACAAGTTGGAGTTAAAGAAGACACAGCTTTAGATATGGCTACATTGAGCTTTAACTTTACAGTACAGGACCCAGCAGATTTTAGTGTAGACGAACTTGAGAAAGATGAATCATTTAAGAATTACTTAGGCTCAGTACTACAATATATAATAACAGATAGTTTAGAACATGGAGGACATATTGGAGAACCAACTACCGACACACATACTGAATCACCTTCTACATAACGAAGAGTTTTGCAGAAGAGTAGTACCTTATTTAAAGAATGAGTATTTTGAAGGTACACACAAAACTGTGTTTGACCTTATAGTCCAATTTGTAAGCAAACATAATAAATTACCAACATCAAAAATCTTAGAGCTTGAGTTAAAGAAAATACAAGCTCCCGAAGATGTATTAAACAATGCACAAAGATTAGTAAATGAAATTATCGATAAATCTGATATCGATACAGATTACTTAATTACTGAAGCAGAAAAATGGTGTAAAGAAAGAGCAGTTTATAATGCTATTATGGATTCAATAGGAATCATTGATGGCAAAGATAAAGAAAGAAGTGAAGGTGCTATACCTGAAATACTATCTGAAGCTCTTGGTGTTTCGTTTGATGAACAAATTGGTCATGATTATATTGATGATAGCGAACAAAGGTTTGATTTTTATAATCGTAAAGAAGACAGAATACCGTTTGACTTAGATTACTTTAATAAAATAACAAAAGGTGGTCTACCTAATAAGACACTTAACATTGCCTTAGCCGGAACAGGCGTAGGTAAGTCATTATTCATGTGTCATTGTGCAGCAGGAGTACTTAATCAAGGAAAGAATGTATTGTACATAACAATGGAAATGGCTGAAGAAAGAATCGCTGAAAGAATTGATGCGAATCTTATGAACCTTCCAATTGAATCTCTTGGGTCATTACCTAAAAATGTATTCGATGATAAGATTGGAAAAATTGCAAAATCATCTGTAGGCAAACTTATAGTAAAAGAATATCCTACTGGTTCTGCACATACCGGTCATTTCAGAGCTGTACTTAATGAGCTTAAGCTTAAAAAGAACTTTAAGCCTGATATGATATATATTGACTATTTAAATATTTGCGCTTCAAGTCGCATGCGTGGCATGGGTGGAAGTATAAATAGTTATACTTATATTAAAGCTATCGCCGAAGAACTTCGGGGTTTAGCTGTGGAATTCAATGTTCCTATAATGTCAGCAACTCAGACTACGAGGTCTGGTTTCAGTAATACTGATGTTGGCTTAGAAGATACATCTGAATCGTTTGGTTTACCAGCAACGGCTGATTTAATGTTTGCTCTTATTTCAACAGAGGAACTAGAAGAATTAGGTCAATTGCTTGTAAAACAATTGAAGAATAGATATAACGATCCAACTAAATACAAAAGATTTGTAGTTGGTGTGGACCGTTCCCGCATGAAACTATATGATGTAGAAGAATCGGCTCAATCAGACATCATGACAGAAATGGTGCCAGATAAGCCGATAAACAAGTTTGGTGAACGCGAAAGTAATGACTCGTTTGCTGACTTTAAACTATAGACGGAGAACTATATGAACATGTTAAATACAGCAAAAGCATGGTTAATGTCAAGATGGGCAGAACGTACATCTTGGGACGGCGGACTTATTGTCGGCTTATCATTATCATACCTATTACTAGGTGGCTTAGTTGACTTAGTAGCTTGGGTAGCCCTTGCTTACGGTGTATACACTTTTATAGCAAAAGAAGTATAACACTCCTTTAGTAATGATTATCATGGGGGAGCCATCACAGCTCCCCACCTTTTCTCTTACATCAACACTTTCTCACAATTATTTTCACTTTTAGGTGAAATAAACGTTTACATTTGTGTGAAAGTATGGTATAATATATCTATATTTAAAAATAAGATAAGGAGATAAATATGACAAACCAAGAAAGACTAACGAAATTCGATATAACCAGCTCGGTTATGACGATGACTACGGGTTCTATTTTAATCGAATTGCTAGGTGGTTCAAAACCAGGTCTTTGCGATTCATTCGATGAAAGAGTTGCTACAACTGACAGGTCTAAAGTAATGGAATCACTCATTAATAAAAGACTAGAGGAGGCAGGACTATGATATTAGCAATGACACACATCGCTACAAACATACCTGTAGACATCCAATTAGATATGGTAGAATTAGTTTGGGCTAAAGATAAAAATCCAGAAACTATAAACGAATCATGGGACAAACTTTGTGAATCAGTTTTGCAAAGAACTGGCCATGATATACAAGGCAATTTTGAACTTGAAACTTTAGGAGGTAACCCATGTCATTAAGAGGCTCAAAAGACTACTTAAAAACTCTACACGTAGAATGTGCTGGAGATATGTTAGAACTACAATCAATTCGTAATATCATTAAAATGATAAACAAGAAAACAAAACAATCAGCAGAGCCTGGGAGTCCGTATACGAGAAATATTGTACGCGTTAAGCCGAGAGGAGCTCGTACCAAGCATGCTATTGCTGATGGCAGGCATCCTAGGGCCTATGACCAATCTTTACCACTTAGACATGCTGAGCGACTTGATGTATATATTGCACAAGAATGGACAATTCACGGCAATAAGTATTGGAAACAATATTCAACTACCCAAGGTAAATATGTATAAGGTATATGCATACGACGAAAGCGATAAGTTAGTAGCAGAATATTCATTTGAAAAAATGACTGATGCTATTACATTCCAAGTTGGAATGAGAGACAAAGGCTACGCCACGCATCTACAAAAAATATTCTAATGGAATATCTTTTAGTAGGAATATGTATATCTTTGTGCGCATATCAATCCTGGCAACTTGGAGTTCGTGAAGGTGCTGAAAGAACAATCAAAAAATTACATGAAGAAAAAATCATTAGTATAAGAACTAATGGTAACATTGTACCTAATCCATTTTACATCGAAACTGACTCATAGAATCTTATAAATAGATTTATGAAACGATTTAAATCCTTTTTAGAAGAACAATTACAGTTTACTATCTTAACACATAGTGATTTAACAAAGTATGTTAAAAAAGGTAATTCAGAAAGATTAGATACGTTCATAGATAAAATTAAAAATAAAAAAGAATTTCTTACTACTAAAGGTGAAGTTGTTATTAAAGACAAAGCTCCTGATAGAGAAGAATTTTTAAAGCCAGGATTTAAATTTAAATTTAACACTACTAAAGGAAACGTACAATATCCAGGAGAATTTTTAAAGACTCCTGAATTTGGCGGTAAAGGTAAAGGTTTTGGCACAGCTGCAGAGGATAGATATTTAGCCTCATTTAGAACTGAACTAGAAAGAGTCATGGATGAACAAGAAGACGGAGCTCTTGATATGTTAGTCGGTGGTAGGAAAGTAGTAGTATCAGGCGTTGGACAACCAAAAGGAACTCCAAAAGCTGACTTCTTTTTACTCGACGACATGGGAGAAGAAGTTGCATGGTTATCGCATAAAGCTGGTTCAAAGTCAAATGACTTTCAACAATATGGTGGATTAACACCTAGAGGTACGAAAGGAGCATTTGAAAGAAGTAAACAAGTTAATTCATTTATTGACAAATTAAAAGAATTATATCCAGAAGGAATGAAAAGCGGAGATTCTGTTAAAAGAGATATAGACCTCAATGGAGATGGAAAAGATATAGTGCGTAAATCAATATATGGAATAGATTATGGCAGTAAGCCTGGTCTTAATAATATTGATGAATTTCATCAAGGAGAAATGAAGCTTTCTAAAAAAGGAAAGTTTTGGACAATTAAATCAAACCATCAAGCTGAAAATGGATTTGTACCAAGAGATGATTATAAAGCTATATTTTATGCAAGATATTCTAGTGACATGAATCATTTTGGTATACAAAGTTGTAGAGCAGGAATCTTTACATCTACAAGACCAGCTAAAAAGACGGAATTCGTATAATGAAACGATTAACTACATACTTATCTGAGGCCGCAGGAAAGAATACTCATATGACACATATTGAGGATTTGATTCTTGACGGCGGAGTTAAGGGGGCTCGCCAAGCTATCAACGCACTAAGAAGCATGCGTGATATGTTGAGTGGTAATGCTAAAGCACCTATAGACATTACTGTTAAGTGGGACGGAGCCCCCGCCGTATTCTGTGGAGAAGACCCAAGGGATGGACAATTCTTTGTAGCTAAAAAAGGAATTTTTAACGCTGAACCTAAAGTATATAAGTCACATGCTGATATAAAAGCTGATACCAGCGGTGACTTATCTAAAAAATTAATAATGGCTTTTGATAACTTAAAAGACCTTGGCATCAAAGATGTTATACAAGGCGACTTTATGTTTGACGAAAGCGATTTAAAGAAGGAGACAATCAATGGAGTTAAACATATTACTTTCCATCCTAATACTATCCTTTATGCTGTTCCTCTCGATACAGAATTAGCAAAAGAGATTGAAAGAGCAAAGATAGGAATTATATGGCATACATCATATAGTGGTAAGTCATTTGAAACAATGAAAGCTGAGTTTGGTAGAGACATAGTTGGTAAATTAAGAAGAACTAAAGATGTTTGGATGGATGATGCAACACTTAAAGATGTATCAGGTACAGCAACATTAACATCATCTGAAACTGCAATGCTAAATTCTAATCTATCAAACGCTGGTAAGATATTTCAAAAGATTGCGTCTAAATCATTAAAAGAAATAGAACAAAACAAAGAATTAAACCTAGTTATTAATGTATATAACAATAGAGAAGTAAGAAAAGGGCAGAGAATTACTAATACAGCTAAACATGCTAAAGGTTTAATAATGTTTGTTAATGATAGATATGCAAAACAGATTGATAAAAGAAGTTCTGATGCAGGTAAACAAGTACAAATAGATAAGAGAGACGAATTACTTGAATTTTTTAGTAGAGGTAATTTAGACCAATTAAAATTAATATTTGATTTACACAATTATGTGACAGACAGCAAATTAATTATTATAAATAAACTAAACAAACTCAATAATATGGGTACGTTTGTAAAAACTAAATCCGGATTTAAAGTCACCGGCGTTGAAGGCTTTGTGGCTATAGATCGAATGGAAGGTGGTGCTGTTAAATTAGTAGACAGATTAGAATTTTCTACTAATAATTTCAGCAAAGATATTATAAAAGGCTGGGACAATCCAGGCTAAATGGGAACCAAGGGTATAAATGTCAATAAAATCATTCAGTGATTATTTAACTGAAAGCACAAAAGAAATTTCGTTCGTTTTTGGACGATTCAATCCTCCGACTATAGGTCATGAGAAACTATTTGATGCTGCTAAAAAGCATTCAAGAGGTGGTAACTATCGTGTATACGCGTCGCGTACAGTAGATGCTAAAAAGAACCCACTCCAATTTAAAGATAAAGTAAAATTCATACGTAAAATGTTCCCTAAGCATGCGCGTAGTATAATGGCTGACAAAGATGTTCGTACAGTACTGGATGTAGCAGTGAAATTGTACGACCAAGGATTTACCAAAGTAACTATGGTTGCAGGTAGCGATCGAGTAAAAGAGTTTGATATACTCTTAAACAAATATAACGGTAAAGATTCTAGACACGGATTTTATAATTTTGAAGGTGCTATACATGTAGTAAGTGCAGGTGAAAGAGACCCCGATGCCGAGGGAGCATCTGGAATGTCTGCCACAAAAATGCGAATGACCGCTCAACAAAATGACCTAGCTGGTTTTGCTAAAGGATTACCAGCTGGGTTTGTCCCAAACGATGTATTTAACGCTGTAAGAAAAGGCATGGGTCTAAAGTTAGAAAATACTTTTAGACAACATGTTGACTTACCAGTTGTTTCTCAAAGAAGAGAAGAATATGTTGGTGGCGAATTATTTCAAGAAGGCGATATTGTTAATGTAAAAGGACAAAATACCGTTGGTGAAATACTTGTATGTGGTTCAAACTATGTTATAGTAGAATCAGAACTTGGTAAGAATAGACATTGGATTGATGATATAGAATTAGCTGAATATAACGAACTTGGTACAGATGCTACTACAGCTCGTTATCTTAAAGATACTCCACTTAGTGGTAATATCCCATTAGCTCCTCATTCTAAAGATGCAGAAGCTTTACAAAAAGCAAATAAAGAAGGTGCAATAACTTCACAAGCTAAATATCATACAGGTCTATCTAAATCTACAGTAGCAAAAAGAAAAGCTCATTTTAATAAAAAATCAACTGAGCCTGCTCCTGGAGATGCAAGAGCTAAAACAAAACCATCTAAGCATACTAAAAAGTTTAAACAAATGTTTGGCGAAATGGCCGACCATTTAACGTTTGAAGATTACGTAGTAGAAGCGAAAGGCGCTGACTCAGCATTAAAGAAAAAAGCTGATAAGTCAGGTATGCCATTAGCTATCTTAAAGAAAGTATTTGAACGAGGAGTTGCAGCTTGGAAGACAGGTCATAGACCTGGAACAAATGCAGTTCAATGGGGATTGGCAAGAGTTAATTCATTTACAACAAAATCAAGTGGAACTTGGGGAAAGGCTGACAAAGACTTAGCCGACAAAGTAAGAGGAAAATAAAAATGAAAACATTCAGAGAAATAAGGGAAGCTAAAATAAAGCAAATCAAGCTTGATTTCGACGTAGGTGACCCAAGAGAATTTAGTCCAGATTGGCAAGAAGAAGGAGTCTTCTTAGTTAAATGGGATAAAAGAAAAATGGAAATGACCGTTGAAGGAGAGCCAAAAGCTTTAATGAAATGGTTAACCGGTACATACGGCTTAAGTTCATCTGAGGCCAAGAGGGCTATGAGATGAAGAAGTTTAAACTTTTAAGAGAACAATTCTTATCAGAAGCTT
>Ga0209336_10000461_pt1 | contig 20841 bp, 21 predicted proteins | sample LinPmetageLP32_FD_184042 | JGI IMG/M metagenome (GOLD analysis project Ga0209336, IMG submission 184042) | Marine viral communities from the Pacific Ocean - LP-32 (SPAdes) (version 2) | ecosystem: Environmental > Aquatic > Marine > Oceanic | place: Pacific Ocean | collected 2009-08-23 | reverse complement strand
GATTGTTTTACTTTCTTTTTTTTTTTAATTTGGTTTTCTACCCTTTTAGGAATCTTTAATTCTATTGGATAAGCAAGTTTGGGGTCTTTATTTAGATTTTCAATCGCTTTTCTTACAGAGGGGATGCCTCCATGTTTCGCAATATAAACTGCGTCATTATAAACATCATCAAATGAAATATAACTTGAAGGCATCAAATAAAAATTATTTCTACAATAATTTAAAATCTTTTTGCTTCTTGTCATCACTTCATCTTTTTCTTTAATTGTTAAAGTCTTCATAGGATTTGGATGTTCTAAATATCTAATGAGGTCTTCTTTTGTTTCACAGAAAAAATAATCCATATCCGGATTTATTTTATCAAAATATTCTAAGCATTCAATAATTTTCATTTGTATCTGTGCTTTATTAAATTCATTGCGATTAGTGATTGGGAGTTCAAAAACAGAAATAATATCAAATAGTTCTTTGCGTGAATGGGAGTTATGGATTTTCATTCTTTACATTAACTTATATTTTTATTTCTTAAATTAAACGAATTAGAGATTTTCTAATCTTTTCAGTTCTCTTAATTCTCTTTTACGAGCATTAATCCTATCCTTATTTTTAGCATAATGGGCTCTACGAGTCTGGGCATATTTTTCAGGATTTTTTGCTTTACATTTTTTATTTCTCTCCTTAACCTTTTCTTTATTATTCGCATAATATTTTCTTGAATTTTCATTGCTATCAAACTTGAACCTAACTGTATTCACGCATTCAGGATAAACATTATTAATATAATGTTTCTCCCTCTCCCTTCTAATTTCTTTTTTATTTTCAACTTCTTCAAGTAAAATGATAGTAGTATAATGAAGGTCTAATTTCATAGAACTACATCCGCCCTTTCTAACTCCAAATTCAACTTCTTTCTGGTCTCGCTTGTGAGTAGCCAATCTGCTTTCTAATTTCACTTCACTCGTAGAACCAATATAGCGATTATCATTAATGTCTTCTAACAAATAAATCTTTGCAGTCATATTTTTCCCTCCCATTTAATACTATATGAAAATTGTTTTTAAGTAGTAGTAGTTTTATCTATTCGGCATCAAGAAAAAAACAAGATAATTATACTTGGAGAGCGATGCCGTCTCCAGAAATAACAATCCGGCGAAGATGCATACACCAACAATTCCATAGTTTATCAATTAGAGGAGGATTAGTCTCCTGATATTCTACTTGTAGATTGAAGTCAGTGCCTCTTGTATCATATACGCCATTCTGTAGCGACAGGGCACGACCGATTGCAAAATTCTCCCTGAACTTTTTGAAACTGAAAGGCATGATGCCTCCCATCTGGAGACCCTTCTCTAATTCAATTAGAGGTTGCGAATCTACAGAATTCTTTGTAGCGATTTTATTACAGAAAACCTTTCTGTTAGGATTTAACTTGCCGTCATAGAATAACTGATAGGCGGTCAGTTGGTCCTGACATCCTACAAGACCAGTGCGAGAAGAATGATTCGCATTCCATGTGCGAGTAGTATCATCACTGAATAAATCATAGTGAGAGATGTAAGTGCTCTTTGCTTCAAGGAGTGCCTTGGTCCCCGAACTGGATGCGTCCGTAGGGATACATAATACAGACTTCGCCCTGGACTGCGATAGGGGCAGACGAAGGTTTGCTACTCGCTCTGAAGCCAGTTGGGAGATCTTGTAATTAGTGCCTGACAAGAAATCATAATTCATTGCCCCACCGCTCTTCATCATAGAGGCAAGTTTGGATGTATATCCTGGAGGCATTTCTACTTGCTGTAAAATCATTTCAGCATTCGTAATTAGATACGAAGGATTGTATGTAGCAGATTTTTCAATAGAACGAGAGCAAATAACCATTTCTTGGGACATCAAAATAGTAGGACGATACTGACCAGATAGAGTAATCTTAAGAGCATTGAATATCCCACCAACATATTCTATACGTGAAACAATAGGAGGAGTCACTGTATCAGTAGTATCAGGGTTCTCTACGCCAGTAGAAGCATTCACGAAAACAATTTCTTCACCAATCGCAAACGGAAAACTATTTACATTTGCCCCCCATCCCTGCGAATTATCACGCCTGACCCAGAACTCCGTGAAAGCAGAAGCATTCGCAGCAATTGGGAATTGAGGGGCTTCATTCGGTTTAGGAGGAGCAGCAGTATCAGTAGTGCCGTTGGACGACATAAAAAACGGATTCGTAGCAAGATGCCTGTATCTGGCTGTCTGGTCCAGAGTGCGGAAAACCCTACGAGCATCTTCGAAAATTATTTCTACGACCAGTCCCTCGGTCATCCCAATTGGGAAGATTTTCTTGTTAGAGAAAATGCCTGTATTTAATTGTAGAAGTGCCTTGACTTCTGTATATTGATTATCAGTGAAAGCAGTGCTGTATGAAGCCGAGCCGTCATTCGCCTTGAAGTAAGGATTCTCCTGATTGTTATTCTGCATAGAGTTCTCTACTCCATGGTCGTTGCGATCTTTTTCACTATAAACAGTTGCCCCCTCCGTTAAAGCACGTTTTGCCTTGAGAGTATCATTAGTTTCATAATCATATTTGAGAGCAGTTAGGACATTGTAATTTTGATATTCTTCTAACAGAATACGACCTGCTCCGCCAGAGTAGATGCGAATATCCTTGATTAAAACGTGAGCACCAATCTCTGCGTCTAACTGAAGTTTGGTTGGGTCATTAACAGGGTCTTTCTGTATTTTTACTCCAAGATTTAAATAAGACTCTCCTGGCTGAAAGAAATTAATTCCCTGGGGCAGATGAAACTCGCACTTCTGTCCTGGCGAATACTGGAGTCCGTGCTGTGCAGGGACGCTAACTTTGGTTTGTGAAATCGGTATTTTATCCTCGGCAGTCCAGAACGACATATTTTATAATTAATAAAATATAATATTTCATATGAAAAAATTTTAAAAGTTTAATCATTGTTTTTTCATCCATTTAACAAATGAAGGGTCAGTAGGACCTTTTGGGATTTTTCCAGTTTCTTTCATATATTCTGAAATCATATCCATCATATCCTTTTTCTTTTTAGATATAACCCTTCCTGTTCCCCCTGAACCTCCATCATTACGAGGAGGGAGTTTTGGTCCTGCTATAAATCCAACTGGTTTTTTTCTTGTTTCCTTTTTCTTATCTGCTTCTTGTTTCGTAGCATCAAATGCTAAACGACTCCCAACAGGTTTGCCTTTACGAGCATTTCCTTTTTTAGTTGTCTTTACAACTTTCCCTGGATTTCCCTTTCCAGTTTCTATTCTCTTTTTACTTGGGGGAGCTCCTAATAAAAATGTCGTGTCTGTATGTCCGTATTTCTTTTTAGCACTTGGAGGAGCTCTTGTAATATTTTTAGACTTCTTCGCAATTTCCTTTTCATATGCACTTCTTGCTATTTTCTGTTTTGTAGATGTCAGGTCGCTAAACTTTTTAGCGTTTTTGACATTAGCAGTATTTTTCATTATCAGTTTCGTTTTCGCATACTTCAGGAGGACAGCATCGGGGACAACCATATTTATTATTATTTATAAAATAATTTTACTTTAAAAATTATTAATTCTATTTACTGCTGTATTGAAAAAGGATTCATTCTTTTCTATCCCAATAAAATTTCTTTTCATATTTTTACAAGCAACTCCAACAGGTCCTGAACCCATTGTAGGGTCTAATATTGTATCATCTTCTTTTGAGAAATACTTTAATAGATATTCAATTAGTTCTACTGGCTTCTCTGTGCTGTGAGACCTCTTTGTGCTTTTTATTTTCACAACTGAACGAGGCAGAGGAGGGTCATATCTGGGTCCGGAGTTATCTCCTTTGCTTCTATATTTAGTTTTTATAGAACCATAAGTGCAATCTGTTTTTATTTCTCCATCATAATCTTCTTCTTTGAATTTAGGCAGATGTGCTGATATATCATAGAAGGGAGTCTTTTCATAAAATACATAAATAGATTCATGCGAACGGAGAGGGACTTTCTTGCTTGTTAAGAATCCTGTTGCTGTTGTTTTCTCCCAAATTAAATCATATCTAAAAGGACATTTGTGAGGTTGATATTTTAATAATTCAAATCCGTATTTAGTTGTTGTTGTGAAAAATATTGGAGTTCTAACTTTTTTGACTCTTAATATTTCTTTCCATAATAAATTCAAATCTAATGGGATATCCCAAGGATTAGTATCTAATGATGTCTGACCATAAGGCAAATCACAGAAAATAAAATCAACTGAATTATCTTCTACTTCACTTAATAATTCTAAACAATCTCCATGGAGTAATATAGACATTTATTATTAGAAAGATTTTATTTTTTTATACTTCTAAATAAAATATGTCAGGGGCAGGACAATTACAGGATTATAGTGTCGACCAAGCAGCAGGGGCAATTGTTTTAGTTCTTGGTGCAGTCGCTTCATTGTTATTAGTGATATGGCAGAGTCGCTGTCATTGCAAATGTAATTTATGTTATATCTTTCAGTGCGAGAGGAGACCTCCCAGTGAAGATGAAGTAAAAGGATTAAAAGATAAAGCGAAGGACTTAAAGGATAAGGCAAAAGAGAAACAACAGATGAATCGTGAAAATAAAAAACCAACGCCCACTCCTACTCCCACTCCTACTCCCAGTCCAAGAAGTCCTACTGAACCTGAACCTGAACCTGAAGCCGTCGCCTCTTCTTGGAGACAACTATAAATTTTTAAGATTAAAATAACGATACAATTCTAAATGAAGTTTCATTCTATTATTATCATATCCCCTTCTCCATACATTGCAAGAATGACAAATAACATTTCTGGGATATCCTGAAAAATGGTCATGGTCCAGAACTTTTCTATTTTTGCCGTTTCCCTTTCCTTTTATTAATTTACAATTACAAGATTCACAATGAGTCGTATCAAACCATTTATCAAATGTATCATCAAATATTTTCATTCCTTGTGCTCTCCAACCTTTCACGACTGCTTTCTTTTGATTTTCTTTATTACTGTAATACGCTTCATTCCTCTTACGATTATTTTCATCTTGATATTCTCTTGGATTATTCTTTATCCATTCCCTCCTTATTTTTCTTTCCTCTTTTGCCTTTTTTATTTTCTTTTGAGTATGATCTTCAAAAGTATAGTCTTTCAATTTAAGTTTCATTATGTATTTAAAACATAAAGCATCAATCTTGTTTTTAAAATATCTTGTGAAAGGTTTCCCCTTGTATGTCTTGAAATACTGAAATCGTTTATCTCTTTTATGATATGTAATATTTCTATGTCCAGAGTTTGACATAATTAAATTAATAAAAATATAAATAAAACAATCAAATTTATTTATTTTTATTTTGAAATCTTTTAGACGCTTTAACCTTTTCTGCTAAATCTTTATCAGCACCTGACCAAGTGCCCTTCTGCTTCATAATAAAACTGTAGATGCGACTGTATCCCCATTGAGGTCCGCTCATTTTGCCTCTAAGACTATTGCCGCCAACCTTCTTTCCTGAAGTAGCACTTCTAACTGATTGCGGATTGCTCTTTCTTGCACCGACGCCACGATAATATACTTTATCAAGAATACTGACAGATACTCCTGTAAGACGAGAGATTTCTGCTTTACTGTGAGGAGCATCCAACTTAAATCCATATTTCTTATTAAACTTATTTTTATTTGAGACCATTTATTTTAAATTATATAAAATTTGATTATGAATGAAATTGATTTTTTTATACATTAAATAATTGAATGTCGTATCATGCATATCCATTAATGTTTTCCCATGTTTGCACAGATAAGGATAATCCTCTAATTACTGAACCGTTGCCTGAATATTATCAGACAGAATTTAAATATCATTATACTAATTTTGAAAGAGAAGAAAATTTCTTTGATGATAGTAATTTCTTCGGCAATCCTTTTGAAGATGATTTCAAAAGTAAAAGAGAATATCGTGAAGAAGAAAATGAAAATTATTCTGTATTAGGTTTGAAGCGGTCAGCAAGTGATGAAGATATTAAACAAGCCTTCAGGACGAAGGCGTTAGAAACACATCCGGACAAGGGAGGTGATCCTAATGAATTTAGAAAGGTTCGTGAAGCCTATGAAAATTTAATCTGAATCTGAATCACATTCGTCCATATATTTAGTTAACAACTTTTCATATTTAATATCTTTATCTTTTAATTCTTGTTTTAAAGATTCTAATTGTTTCTTTAATTCTTCATTTTGTTTTTCAAGTTCTTTACATTTTATTTCCCAGTTGCCTCCAAGTCTAATTGCTCTTCGTTCTACTTCTTTCTGTTCCCTGACCTTTTTATTATCAACCCAAGTTTCAAACTTCTTCCATTCTTTGGTTGGTTCAATTTCTCCCTTATGAACTATTCGCATTCTGTATTTATAATTATTAATCGCTCTGTTAGGATGTTCGCATAATTTCCATTTGCCTTCTGTTTGAAGATAATTACAATATCTACTGAAACAGGTTTCAAAATTGTTTTCAATATCCCAGAGGTCAATAATATCTTGTAGCATATTATTCATTATATATATATACAATTATATTTTTAAGTATTTAATAATCCTTGATTATTTTATGACATAGAAGAGAAATAAACTGTTTGAGAATAAGAATTGCAATAATAAAAAAAGCGTATCTATGTTAAAAAATAACTTACGATTATCATTTACTTACTTTTTAGATTTCGGTTTAGATTTCGGTTTAGAATTGTAATTTGCTCCAAAGACTTCTTTTGGTTTTACTTTTTTATTATCGGCAACTGCTTTAGGGACTTCGTGCTGACATTGCCCCTCTGGACACTCCTTCATTTTTTTCACAGGTTTATCTTTTTTTTTACGTCCATACATTTTTTAATTTTATCATATAAAATAAAATATATACTGAAATTATAAATAATGTCGCTTATTGTTGCTACAAGTCGTATTGATGAAAACACCCTCCCACAAGACTCGGAGAAGCCATCTAACTTTAAGAACTTCTATCGGTCTCCAATTGAAATAGAACCGGATAGTGAAATCGCAGTTCAATCTGTTAAAATTCAAAGGACAGGCAACATCACTGTTGGAGATAATGATTTCTTCTGTCATTACTTCGGATTAGACCCTCTGGATGTAGATAGCAAGAGAAAACTTACATCAGTATCAAGAATGATAAAAATCCCAAAAGGCACATACTCTGCTACAGGTTATGAAAAAGCAATCAAGGATGCCCTTAATGTTCAGTATGACGACCCCAGAACTTTTGGAGGTTATAATGTCGGCATTCAAACAGACGCTACTGGCGTAGAAAAAGGATTAGAAATTGTTTGCACTGATAAAGGTTCAGCATCAGGCAAAGATCTTTATGCCTCTATGGTTGCTGTCCCAGCATATAACATTGCTGGTCCTGCCTCTTATTTTGGACTTCAACAGATAGAAAAGTCAGATGAATTTACTTGGACTTCCGGAGCAGGGACATTTGTATCTGATTTGGATAATACAACTCTTAACACTGCTCGCTCAATTGGTCTCCTCACAGGATTTCCGTTTGGTTTGAATGAAGGCAAGTTTGATATTACGCTTGACGCTTGTCAAGACAATCCCTTCTGCGTTGGTCTTTCACGACCGCAGATTCAGGTTGAAAGTTATAGAAACTCTACTGACACACAGACAATCCATGAACGATGGGAGAACATTCATAATTTAGATAAATACACTGGTCCTCATACATATCACGATACAAGAATAGAAAATTATACTGGCACAGAAACTATTAACGGTCCTTGGGAAACATATGATTATGTTTTTATTCGTGATGAAAATGACGAAATCACAATCGCTCAAAGGGTATATGGTAGAGATGACATGGCGGACGAATACGAGACAGAAGAAGTCCCCCCATTTTCATATTTGCAAGAATTAAATTACTGGCAGAACGCTTATCCATCCAGTCCTGGAGCGGCAAAACTAACAAGAGCACAATTCTACACTACTTGGGACGGAATAAGGTTTGAAGGATTTGGAGACGAAATTAGATTATATTTTAAACAGAAGGGCAAGGCGGCATATGACCTTGTTCTTTCTTCAACATATGATTCTGGTAAAGTAGGGACTTGCTTCAGTCCAATCGGCACGACTTCAAATGCTCTATATCCTATGTTAAATATCGGCAAGGGCACGGCGACCATAACTAAAATGGAGAGTTCAAATACTCTTAGTCAATATAAATATCCTGCTTTCACAGATACTGCAACCGGAGTATATGTTGCTGGGAATGATGCTTTCTCTAATGAAGGATTTTATTATCTGCCCAGAGGTTCTGCTCTCGGCGACGTGAAAGACCCATGGATAAAAGTATCTGTGCCTGATGCTATTTCATCTAATTCAATATCTTCTCTTGTTCTTGAGGCCGACACCAGCATATACAAAAGTAGGGCGGCATTTCTGGATATTGGAAACTATGTATTTTCATTATTGAATGCAGCAAAAGGAGTAGATTTCGTTCATCTATTTACTATGAATAAATTTATCCCAGGGGTTAGATTGGATACTTTAATTAATTCACAAAAGTTTCCCTGTATGTCTGGGAGGCTTGGATTTGTTGATAGAGCATTCATTATTTCTAATGATAATGATGGATACGTCGCAGGTGATGGGACTCTTGCCGTCACCTTCAAATCTACTGGTGAAATACAGAAAACTTCTACAAGTTCATTTATAAGAGTCCCCAATCTAACACACAAGAGTTTCAATGGAGCACAGTCAGGACTTTCTAAAATTATTTATCAGTTGCCTCAGTTCGCAAATGACGGCAGACAATTTGGTCCTCTATATTTTGAACCTGGTGAAAAGACATACGTGAAACTAAACAATCCTGCTCCTATGATATTAAATCATCTGCAAGTCCAGATTGTAGATGCACAGGAGAGAGAAATGAATAGTTTAATTGGAGACACCCAGGTTGTCTTTCACGTAAGAAAACATAGATAAATTTAGTCATTCATTAGTCATTATTTTTTAAAATTTAGTCATAATAATATTTTTATTTCATAAAATATAAAATGACTGATTGTTTCCCTGAAATGGTAATGCCTGAAGAACCTCCAGCACAAGCAGAGCAGGAAGAAGACCCTATGTCTATCCCTGACGAACCGGATGATGACCCTGATGAACCGGTTGAAGAAATAGATTATAATGAAGTAGAAGAAGAAGAAGAAGAAGAAATTATCCCTGAACCAAAAAAGAGACCTAAAATCCCTCAGGATGAAATCTTTTCACCGCCGAAAGTAAAAAGTATTTTAGAAAAAGAAGAAGTTGAAACTGGATATGTTGCAAAGGGTCGCACCCAAGTAGGAAAGGGCACAAGAAAAAAAAGAGGTCCTTGCACACCAGAACAATTAGAAAGACTCGCAAAGGGTAGGGAAAAGGCAAAAGAAACTCGCCTACGAAAAAAGAAAGAAAAAGAAGAAGCAAAGGCAAAAGAAAAGTCAGACAAAGACCTCGTTGAAGCCGTGAGGGAGCGTGAGCGTAAGAAACTTCGCAAGAAATTAGAGCGACCAATAGAAGATGAAGAAGAAAGACTTGTGCCGAAAGTTCAAATCGTAGAAAAACCAGTTGTCGTTGAAAAGGGATATTCACAATCAGACCTTGATGGTGCTGTCGCAAGAGCAGTAGAACAATCTGTGAATAGAGTTGAAATCCTTCGCAAACAAAGGAAGAAGGCGAAAGCAGACGCACAAGCGAAAGCAAATCACGATGCTAAAGTTTTTAAAGAAATTAATTCTGCTCTCAAAAATGATGTCTGGGCAAACTGCTTTTTGTGATTATCAAATATAAAATATTATGTATATAGAAATATAAAATATGGAAGCATCCAGCGGTCCCAGAGTAATCCCAGTGAAAGATCCTGAATCAGTAAAAACCAATAAACCTCCTCTCCATCCTAACCTGCCTCAAGTGGACGGCTTCGGCGGAGGAGCATTAGTTCTTTTAGTTTCACCAGTCCGCACAGGGAAATCAACATTAATTTCTAATATGTTATTAAACGACCAGTTCTACGACGCACAAGAAAGATTTGATAATACAACTATTATTTCTAATACAATCGCAAATGATATTACATCCAGATTCTTAAGAAAAGCATTTGATACTCACGACCATTATGACGACCAGATTATAGAAGGTCTTGTCAAGACCCAGAAATCCTATGATAAAGAAGAGCAACCTGAAATCGCAGTTGTTCTTGATGATTGCCTCGGCTCAATCCGTAGGGAGGCAAAGATTAATCATTTATGTTCTCGCTTCAGGCATTTCAATATAAAACTATTAGTTATTTCATCGCAGAATTTTAGGGCATGTTCGCCAATCATACGACAGAACGCAACTAATGTAATTGTTGGTTCTCCATTCCCTAACCAGAAAGAACTCGGCAAAATGGCGGAGGAGTATGGAGATGTCTTTGGCGGAGGTGATAATTGGTTAAAAATATACGCTCAGGCTACGCCCAACAGATATGATTTTCTTCACATGGATTTTCAAAGTAATCCTCCAAAAGCATTTAGAAACTTTGAAGAATTAATTGCTGAAGGTTCAAAAATTTTAAATAGTCCTGAATAAAAATAAAATATATTATTCTTGTATAAATATGTCAGAGGCAGGATACAGCATTCAAAATCAACTGGGACAACATGCGGCGGATATGAATGAATTGCGTTTGAATGGATGGAAAACGCAAACTCTCGCATTCAAAAATTTAGATGGAAGGGAACAAGATAAAAAAGATGCCGATATTAAATCTGATGCAGAAAGCGACGTCACGAAAGTCGACCAAGTATATTCTGTTGGTAAAGCAGGAACAAGAGCAGTCCAAGGAGCAGGGACTGTATTAAAATATGGCGGAACTGCTCGTCAGGCAGGGGCAGTCGCAGGGAAAGCATTTGCAGAAGTTGGTGAAGGAACTAAATTATTTGGTAAAGGGGCAACTGCCGTAAAAGACCTCACAGGAGTAGAGGGAGTTGTTGCTTCGGCATTAGTAAAAGGAGGCGGTGAAACCTTTGCAAAAGTTGGAGCAAAAGGATTAGGAGCACTCGGTGCTGGGATTGCTCTTTATCAGGACGCAGATAATTTACTGGATACAGGGAGTCTTCTAAAGAAAAAGGATGCAGCAGGGAATGATGTAAATCTAAATGCTGGGGTTGTCGTCGGCAACGCAGCGACCGTTATTGGCGGAGCATTAGATGTGATGACTGCTTTCACAGGCGGAGCATTAGCACCTGTTGCTGCAGCGGTGAATATCTTTGCTGCTGTAGATAGTGCTGTATCTGGAATGGAACAGGACAACGCCGATAAAAAGGTAGATGAAAAGGATAAACCTGACGCAACTCCTCCGCCAGCAACTGCTCCTGCAGCGTTTCAGCAGTTCGGCATTCTTGCGAACCAATCGCACAATCCCCTACATCATATATAGTTAGGACTAAATAAAAAAGCATTAAAATTTGATTGTTTGCAGTAAAAAATTTGATTGTATAAATAAGTGAGCAGTAATAACATAACAAAGAAGAAATAAAAAAAACTAAAAAATTTGATTGTTAATTAAAGTAAATTACATTACATTAACAGAAAAGAACAACAGAAAACCAGATAAATCGTGAACAATGTCCTCTTACAACGAACCTCGCTCGCCTCGCTCCGCCAAGGACATCAAGCGTATCGCAGAACTTGAAGAAGAGAACAAGAAACTTCAAGAATGGTCTCTATCTCCCGAAATGATTGAGGATACTTCGGCAGAAACAATTGAGGAATTTGAGAGGGATGTCAGGGATAATTGGAAAGAGAATACGGAACTTCAAGAAGAACTTGATAATGAAGAATCAGCAGAAGGTCTTGATTTAGTTCAAATCAAGTTTCTAACAGAACAGAACAAGAAACTTCAAGAACAACTTGAATGTGAAGAAGATGGTTATCCGACGAGTGATTGGTTCACCGAGAAGTTAGACTTTCATATCAAGTATCACTTCACTAATGAAGGCGGAGAGTATTACGATGCCCTAAAAGACCTCAAAGAGAAACCCAAGTCTCTTGATGACCTTGTCTTTGGGTCTCTTAACAGACTTCAAGAACAACTTACTACATCACAATATCAGTATGATATGACGATTCAGATTGACAACAAGAAAATCGCAGACCTTGAAGCAGAAGTCAAGGAACTAAAAGAAGAATTTATTGATGAAAGCGATTCAGATGAAGAAGAAGAACTATCCAAATATGAAGAAGAAGGTTCAGACTGGGCGAGGGGATATGGTTTCAGTGTGAAGGATGGTGAATATCGTGAGGTGATGGCTGCAGGCGGAGATCATTTTGAGGATTATGTAATTAAAAAGGACGGATGTTTCATTCATAATGGATGTGGATACTCTGCTGTCGCCCAATTTATCAGTTGTCCTAAATGCCTTTATATCAAGGTGGTTCATATTGGAGAAACATATGAACTTGAAGAAGGTGAAACAGATATGTATCTAATGATTACAGAATGTTATCAAAAAGAAATCATGGAGTATTGTGATGATGAAGAACAACCGGATTCACCCTAACTTAAACCTTCTCTTATAACTTGCTATATTTTCTTTACGACTTGTAGAGTCTCCCCATAGAATATAATAACTTAAATATCCTGCTCTTGTATAATCCCCAGTAGATAAATCTTTTTTATGTCGGCTTCTATATCTTTTTCTTTGTTCTTTATCTTTTTTTAATGTATAATCATCCATCCCTGCTGCACCGAAATGTGTTGTTTTTGTTCGTCCATTATCTTTTGTGAAAACCGCCATTAATTTTTTCGCAGGTTTATTACTCTTTTTGATTACTACTGAAACCATTTATAAGATATTTTATTTTTTTAAAATTCACCTGAAAATAAAATGTTGTTATATATCAAATATGTCAAATCAGCATTTAGAAATCGTCCCAAGCAACATCACCAGTGATGGAAAACTTTCTTACAAGAACGGTCAGCCGACCGTCCAACTTCTTATTGGAGCACAGGATAGATTTATTGTCCCAGGTTCTGTTCGCCTCTGTGGTGAAATTACTATAAAAAAGGATGATACAATCATCCCCCTTGAAACGGATGATATCCGTATGAACGAGCGTCTTGGCGTTCATTCTGTAATTGATACTCTTTCTATTTTCAGCCAGCGTTCTTCGCAGACCATAGAAACTATTAATCATCACAATCGCTTCATGAGCAGTTATTTATCGGTGACGCAGTCGCAGGGAGACTTCGCCTGTCATGCATACGAGACGGCTCTCCGCTTCCCTAACTACAAGGCACAGCAGTTAGGAGTGATTACGAATACGCAGGGAGCATCGGCTTCAGGCGGTGATTCGCCCAACTCTTTCTGTATCCCCCTTGTCAGCGGTCTATTTTTAGGGCAAGAACCAATCCCCCTTTCTAATACATGGGGAGTTGGAGGACTTCTTGTTGAAATCCAACTTTCTCCAGACCAGAATGTTTTATTTTCTGGAGGCAACTCTGCTACTAATCTTCTTGATTCTTATTATGAACTTTCAAATGTTCGCCTGATTTGTGAAGTCCAGCGTCCAGGTGATGATTTCAAACCGCAGATGACAAATACTTTCACTTACAATTCTATCAGTTCTTATTACAATACTATTAATTCTCGCAATGCTGTCCTGAATTTTAATCTTGGATTGAAATCTGTTCTTGGAGCATTTATGAATGTTGTGCCTTCATCGCATATTAATTCTTTCACGAGAGACGGTTTAGCGACTCTTGGTTTCTCTAACTCTGATGCTTCAAGGGCACAGGTGAATCAGTTAGTATTCACCAGAGCAGGTCAGCGAGTCCCATTAGAATATAATATTGATACTCTACAGAAAGACGAAGTCGCTGGTTTCACGAATGAAACGGCAGACGCCCAGATTGTTCGTAATTATATGAACGCTGTTATGAACTTCGCCAAGATTAACCGCACTTCGGTTGGTCCTGAAACCTTCCGCTCTATTGGATATGGAGCAAATTACGCACAGGCGAAGGATATTATCAAGGGCGGTTCATCCTGGGGCATTGGAGTTGCTTACGACTCTATTTCAAACCAGGGGATAGATTTCGGACAAGTCCCCTTCGGCGTTCAGTTAGACGTAGAACTAACGAGCGATAATCCTAATGCAGTATTTTTATTCGTTCATGCTCGCCAGACCATCGTATCCAGCGAGAGCAGCATTCAGGTCATGAAGTAGATAAATCCATATTTTAAAATTAACCCTCTTTTTTTTTATTTCTATTAAATATAATAATGGAAATGCAACCCTCTTCTGCCCCTCAGGCCTCTCAAATCCCAGACCTTGTTAAAATTGGTTCAGTTGCGACTGATACTGCAATTAATGTTCAGACAGATATTCTTGACCCTGTAATCTTCTCGGAGCGTGAAGCACGTTTCGTTTTAGATAATAAAGGCATTCTTCACAGCAATTCACGAATCACCTTCGCTACTGCTGGAGATACAGCGACCGATCCTAATGGTCGTGCCTTCTTCCCTGCTGGGGTTGGAGTTCATTCTTTAATCCAGCGTGCCTCTCTCCGCATCGGCACAAAGACTGTATGTGAAATTGAAGATTATGCACACTTCGCCGCATATGAAACTACATTCCTGCCTCCGGATGCTATCAAGGAGCGTGAGGGCGTTATGTCAGGACGTATGATGGCGATTGCCCCTACTCTTGATGAGCGTTCTGCTTCTTTTGCTTCTGCTTCTAACAGTGCCTCTATCACGGAGAGCATTACTGAAGCCAAGAGTATCCAGATTGACAATGGTCTATGTGCTACTCTCTCCGGAGCAGATGCTGAAATGTGGAAACCGATTGCGAAGGAGGTTGTCCCCGACCCATCCAGGACTATTTTTGATTATCAGAAAGAAAGTAATAAACCAACCTTCTCTATTATGTTAGCAGACCTCTTCCCATTCTTAAAGACAAATCAGTTGCCCCTTTTTATGATGTCTGAGCAGGTTAGTATTCATTTAACTTTCACTCCCTATCAGACCGGAGTTCTTTCTAAAAGGGTCTCCTGCACTAACGCCACGGATTTAACCAAGGATGCTTCTCTTGTTCGCACGGATTGTCAGTTAATTTCAGATTACATTTTCTATCCTCAGGAGATGATGGAGCAGTATCGCCAGGCGAACTCTAACATGCAGTTTGCCTATGTTGATTATCAGTTCGTAAAGCGGACTGTTTCTGCGACAGAATATTCAGGCGGTCTAATCCAGAATGTCGGCGGTGCTGGACGAGTAGTGAATAAGGTTTTCTGCGGAGCACAGCAGGAATCGGAAAGTTCGGATGCTCTGTTAAACAATTATATAGCAGAAGGTCCTGTTATCACGGCACAGAGCACAGGGACAGTGACGACCAATCTTAAATACAATGATAATTTCTTGTATCCCATTGATGTAGTGAATGATGCTCGGCACTATCACAATGTCTTTCAGTCGGAGGGCAGAGTCCCCTACATCTCTCGTGATTTATACAGGGGTGAAGGTCAGTTAGCGAATGATAATGCTGGAGCAGTTGAATTTGAAGATTATACTGCGGAGGCCGCTTTACGCCAGAAGTTCTTTTACACGGCATATCGCCTCAACAAGGGTGAGCGAGTAAATTCACGAGGCATTGAACTCTACGACACCAGAAAGACCATGGCCGGTTCATCTACTCTCCGCTGTTGGCTTCAGGTCATGAAGGTTGCTTCGCTGAAGGACGGAATGTTCTCTATGGCTTTCGCTTAACTATTTATATGAATTTAAATTCATTAACTTCATTTTTTTATAATCGTTCATAATAAAATGAGCGGAATAACTCGCACAACTTTAATTGAATGTCCTCGCTCCCAAAGCGACGAAGGTCTTGCGAACAATAAAGAAAATCCTTCTCAATGGACAAATAGGGCAGGTGATGGGATTAATTTAAAACCAGGGGATAAAATATCAGTTCATAGTTCATATGTGAGTGAAATAGGGGCAGAAGCAGGACAAATTCAAATTAAGGGACAAGATCTTAATGCTTCTGTTGAAATAGAAACAACTGATACTATTGAATCATTATTTGAAGATGAACTTCCGAGCAAATATGTTCTCTCTACTGTTGCGAATACAAAAAAAACAATTGAAGTCAGGGATGATACATTAAATTTAGTTGTTTCACCCTATAAATGTGCGAACGGTGAATATTATGCTCACCTGCCTCGTAGATGGATTGGGGACGGAACAAGTCTTTTTTGGAACACATATGCTTCAAGGGATAATGCTACAATATCAGGGGACATAGGTCAAACCCAAAATGCTCCTTATGAATTAAATAGATGTAAAGCAGACCTTAATACGAAATATTGGCCTTACAGGGGGGGAGTCGCTCACGGCAGACATAGGATAGATGGTCGCAATGATGGCTCTCGCTACACAATTTTTAGAAGAAAACAAACATTCTTTGATACTCCTCACGCCGTGAAACCGTTGGTGACAGGACAAGCAAAAGTTGGTTCTCAAATAATTACTCTCGCTCATGGTTCTACAACAGCAGATATTCTCCCTGAAATGGAAATCATAGCACAAAGTCCTCAAACTGCTTTTGCTGGCTCACCTTTGGTTTTAGAAGTAATATCTGATACAGAAATAAGAGTGACTGCTCCTGGTGCTATCCTAACGACCTCCACCCATAATCAATTTACATTTCAGTTTCCGTTGGCGATAAGTGATGTTTTTCTGCCTCCAACAACTGCAGGATCACATTCAGCGGCGGCATGTGAATCATTCAGAGACCCTGCTCTGATTGGGGATTACGTTCAAGTTAGGGATTTATTAACTATGAAAGCAAATCCAGGATATAATTCACCGAGTGATTTATCAGACCAATTAACCCAAGAATTAAATGAAAGAAAAGATTTTGAAAAATATGAATATCCAACACAAGATGCCGCAGGATTAGTTCATCGCCGAGAACCATTCACTTTTAAAACAGAAACAGACGCATATAAAATCTATAATTGTGCGACCCAGAGCAATTATTCAAAAACAAATCACACAGAATTTATCAAAACTGCTGGGACTTGGAATGTTCCGAACGCCTATAAATATCTATCATCGTATCAAAATATAGGAATTAAACGACCAGAATTATATACATCAGGGATTCTTGTGAATGGTCCTAATAAAAATCCTTCTGACCCTAATGATTATTTTGGCGGATATACAGGAGGCAAGAATGGTTTAGTTGCCGCTGAATTTACTCCCATGTCAAAGGGGGAGGAAGTCTTCGTGACATCCACCCCATGGAATAAAGAAAACATATTAAGGTTCAAGGCTTTCTTTGACGCACAGCAGAATTATCCAGAATTATTTGACTATACACAATCCGGATATAAATGTAATGTTGATGAAACCAGATACGTTCATGTGAATTTATTTGATAATTTTAACGGACAAGCAAACATCCCAGGGTTCGGTCTTAAAAAATGGTTTTTTGGAGCAAATATAAGGAATGCTTCTGCTGGGAGTTCAGGATTAGGATATGATTTATATGATAGCAGAGTATCTGCTTCACAAACATCTTTCCCTATGTTTATTGATTACAATCCGGACAGAGTAGAACAAACTGAAACAGATGTTGGTTATACAGACAGGGGCAGAGCATATTTCAAAACAGATTTAGAAGCAGATTATAATGATTTAGCATTTGGTTTCGCAAGGAGGATTAGGATTCTAAATTCTCTTAATGAACCTGAATATGTAATCGGTTTTCAATTCACAAGGACAGGAAATAAAATCCCAGACCATTTCTTTCACACAAACGCATCAGCAAGTCCAGGAGACCCAACGGAGGTCATGGGAGTAGGGAACAGGATGTTTGGATATGATTTTCATTTCACGGCATACGGCACGGCAGCAATGATATTATTTAATGGGAACTGCACAGACCAAGGAAATAGTTTCGGTTCAATATTAGCTTCTACACTATGGACTTCAGATTATTTTTTCGGTCAGGCAACAGCAGGGAAAGAATATAAATTAGAACAATATCAATTTGGGATGTATCTTGGAGCAGAAGAACCACAGATTAAATATAATGAAGACCAAGGACGATTTCAATTGAGCGATCTTCATACTTCAGAGAAAGTTGGGAATACATTTGATGCTTCATATATAAGACAAACGACAATACCGAACGCTCCCAATAATCCTTCTGCGGATGACCCTTGTTATAAAATCAATAAGAGAATGTTAAAATGGAACTATTCACCTGAAATGACTCCATATACGGATGAATTTACTGCCTCAGCAACTGGCGGTTCAGATAATGCTTATATTTCACATAATGTAGGAATAGACCCTTGGTCTATAATGGACGCTCAGAGCGGTCTTTTCATAGAAGATTGGATTGTCCCAGAAAATTTATGGGATGAAAGTCTTGTTGGGATTATGGGATTTAGATACAATCAGTTTCACAATCCTAATTCACAATCATCAAGACAAGTTAGATTAAAAGCAACAGGAGCAAATGCGGATTTAAATAATGTAAATATTATCACAACGAATGCTATTGTTTCAGAGGGAGACATCGGTGCTTATCAGCAGAATACAGTTGCAGCGAAAATGATTTCACCAGTCTTGCCGATATCCTTACAACCAGTAGTAGCCGGCTCACCGGCGTTTAAGGGGAGATATATTACTCCAGCCATTACGGTCAGTCCAGTAGAGTCTGTTAATATAACTGCTGAAAGATTGCCTACAAAAACATTAAGACCTTATTATACAATTCGCTCTGATATTGTATCTGAACCCAATCAAATTATAGGAGGTCTTACAAGCGGAATCACTATGCCGATTGTTGCGATTACAAATAAGGCGAACCCATATGGGGATTTCTTGAATGGATTTTCTTCACAAGAGGTCTTTACAAATACTATTGAAAAAACAATCACAAGAATTAGATGTAGTATCCATGAACCGGATGGCTCTGCGGCACGATGTGATTTAAATTCAGCAGTGATATTTAAAATAGAGCAACAAGTATCAGCGAATCTTGATATTGTTGGAGATTTAATGCAGAGTAAGAAGAAGTCAGACCAATTAATAGCAGAAGAAGTTGAAGATCCTGAATTAGAATTTCAAAATGTAAAGTATCAGGCAAAAGATTTATTTGAATAGTTTTTATTTCAAAACCTCTAAAAATAACTAAGAGTTATTAAATACTTAATTTCATATTTTAAAAAAAAGTATCTATTATAAAAATATATTGTAAATAAAAAATGGAAGAAGTTCAAGAGATTTATAAAATCATTGAATATCTTGATGACAAGGGAAAAGATGAATGGTCTGCTCTACTCCATGGATTTATAATTTATATTGAAACATTAGATGTAGATTTATCAGAGGAGGAGGGGGATGCTGTCCCAGAGGGAGTCCCAGAGGTTAATATTGACCCTTCTGGTTTTCACTCGCTCGTTTAGGTTTTTTTTTACACATCACTAAAAGACCTTCTCGGTCTCCGTCCTCTTCTACGACACCAAGTTTAATCAGGATTAATAATGTGAAAAGAACAAAGTCCATTTCTTCTCTATCTGGTTGTTTAATTAATTCATTATATCTAAAATTATGTAATGTTTGAATAGATAATTTTTTTATTTTTTCAATATTGTTTCCATCCCTCATGGCTTCTATAAGAACCCTTAATGCTTCTTTTTTATAGGTTTCAAGAGTTTTCCCACGACCAAGAGGTCTTGAAACGATTTTTTTCTTTTTATAGTATCCATTGACAGAACCATCTTCTCCTTCATAAATCATGATAAAAAATATTATTATAATATATATATCTATCAAATTTTTAAATTGTTCCTTAATGCTTCTTACTCCTCCGCAAAATATCCCCAAATAGTTCCCATTTTAAGCCAGACGTAAGTATAATCTTGTGATTTTGTCTTGAATTGTTTCCCCAGTTGTTGGCGGAGGTCTTCTTGACTATGACAGTAAGGGAAACCATATTTTTCTGTAAGTTTCTTATACATCTTTGGAGACATGTTCCAACAATTGAAACCGTCTTCATGAAGATACTTATTACATAGTTTCATCAGGGGGATTAGAAAGTCTTTGTAAAATTGTTCTTCAGTATCCCAAGGAGTCATATGTTTATATAGTTCAAGATTTTCGTATGGCGGAGAAGTAAGAACCATATCATATTCAAGGGTCTTGATGATGTCTTCATTCAAAGAGGTCTCCCAGAATAGTTTGACATTTGGGAGCATCAAATCCCCAATCATTTCTTCATATCCATTTTTCAGGTCAATATTCGTATCAAATCCTGTATAACGAAGACCGAGTGAAGTCGCACCAAGCATCCTGCCTCCCCATCCCATAGTAGGGTCAAGGACAGAGGTCGCCTTGAACTTCTTGTATAAATATTTCGCCGTAGAAGCCTTGAATGGGACAATCGCACCAGTATTTACACGATGACATTCATAGACATCTGTTGGAGAAGGATAAGGTGCTTTATCACGCCTGTTCCGGTGAATAGAGTCTTTCCATAGTTTCTCTTTCAGTTGAGGATCTTCAAACCACTCTTGGATTGTCTTGTAGTTCTTGCTGTCCCTTTTACACTCCAGGAGTTGTGCGAATTGATATTCATAGATTGTCTTGTTTCCACAGAACTTTCTTGGGTTTGTTTCTGCGTCAAACTTACAGAGTGCTTTGTAATCTTTATCAACATCCTCAAATTCAATGTCTTTACACTTCAGGATGTCTTCTAATGTATAGGGCATAGTTTCAGGGATGACCTT
>Ga0209336_10000458_pt1 | contig 20940 bp, 10 predicted proteins | sample LinPmetageLP32_FD_184042 | JGI IMG/M metagenome (GOLD analysis project Ga0209336, IMG submission 184042) | Marine viral communities from the Pacific Ocean - LP-32 (SPAdes) (version 2) | ecosystem: Environmental > Aquatic > Marine > Oceanic | place: Pacific Ocean | collected 2009-08-23 | reverse complement strand
GTGTTTCAACAGGCTTACCCTTCTCATCAAGGCTCCCTAAGTCGAGGCCGTCTAAGTCAATTAAGTTTGACATACTTGGCGAGTATATTGAATTGGCAGTCAATGTCAATCATTTGGGTAAGCCTCTTCCATTATCTTATCAACTCGGACTAAGTGGACCCTCCCATCTTCTGTAACCAAACGGACATAATCGCTCCCGTGTAAGTAACGCTTTGATACAATAAATGGGGTGTTTCGTTTTTTCTTTGGGAGGTTCGTACATTTCCAAATAGCGCCCCAAGGCGTGACTTTATAGTCAGGATAACCTTCAACAGTAACCATTTCTTGATCTGGTGGCTCTGATGACGTTGCTACATTACAGAAATTATGGTTAACCCACTTCTGCCTACCGTTGTCGGCTACAACACGAGTTGCGTAGTAATTCCCCCTCCAAAATTTAGTCAATTTCTTGTTAGAATTTACATTTACCACGCAGTCATCGGAACCCATTAAGTAGTTCGTAGCTCCGTAGATGGGCCTATAAGTTGTTTTCTTTTCCATGTATTTACAATGTAGTTATGTCTTAGCTCAGATAAAAAACTTTTCCTCAGCTCTTTACTCTTTATATACTTACTATAAAGAGTAAATGTCTATAGAAAAGTTTTTTTTTCATCATTGCAGGTAATAGACCTCCGTCTTTGGGCGAGTATACGAGTCTTGTTTTTAACGTAATATACTCTATTATAAGCACTTAACTTCTTTTTACGCCCCTGTTCCTGTTCCGGTTCTAGAACTTCATTAATTTCTTTTCGCCTCTTAAAACGCTCTCTCGACTCTCTGTAATATTTATTTTGGTAAGTGAGTCTCTTTTCTCTGTTCGCTAAATAATACTCACGTTTCTTTTTAGGGTCGTATTTGGGCATACTTGACCTTATCAAAAACAACATGCTCGTCAATTTTTTTCTATAATACGATATATATACATGACACCCGCGAAAAAAATATGGCCACCCACCGGTGGCGTATCCCGAATCCCGAGCCACGAACCGGCTATCATCATCCAGCAGCGACGAAAAAATAAATCACGATCCAGAGAACAACGATTCAGGAAACATGATCAGGGATTCGGGGATCGGGATTCATCTGTCGGCAGAGGAGGGCAGGGGTTCGATGATGCTAGACATCACATCGCAACCCGATTCCCGATTCCCATACCCTTAATCGGGTATGGTGCTAGGTGATTAAGTGATTGACCTGACAGGATAAATAGAGTGATCGGCAATCGCCCTCTATAGAGGAGGAGAGTGGGTATGTTCGGTTGAGTAGTTAAATAGATTCATTTTAAGCTTTACGAGTTTCTTAGCTCTCAGATGCGATCTGAGAGGGTTTGGTCGGTTCGCTAGGTCAGTATCGAATAATTATTGAAACGCTATTAGAGAAGAATTGCTTATACTTTGGGGGTTGGAGGGGTTGATTAAAAGAAACCGTAAAATAACTGTTGCGGTATTAACCTATTACTGATCTACTTCCGTTACTGCCGTTCATCGCAGTGTTCTGAGTCTAGCGACCAGTTCCATCCGTTCTTTGAAAGCCCAGAAAAGTTTAATTGTTTAGTGTTTAAGAGCAGCACCTTCACTGGTGCTGCTCATAGCTCACAGCTACCAGAAGACTGGTGGTTGCGAGCTATGGATAAAAATAAAGCAATTGAATATGTAGGTCATCACCTTGAGGATATTGGTCCAATCGACGCACGTCCTATTACTGACCAGACTTATCTGGTGGGATGGCAGTGTGGTTTCGAGCCGATGTTCGTCGCAGTTCACGACCACCTAAATTATCTGGATGAGTCTGGTGCTGAACAAATCGCCATCGACCATCTCGAAAAGATCAGATGGTTTACTGACGGTCCAGTTGATGCCGACTACATATTAAAATAAACGCTATGTACCCTGAACCCTGAACCCTGAACCGTGCGCCTTGTATCACGCAAGGCGCATCATTCAGGGGATCACGATGATCCTACTGAGACCAAACAATAAAACAATAGAAAGAAAATAGCTATGCACAACATTACTAAGATTGATACTGTCCTCTGCCCTGAAGGTTCTAAATACCGCACATGGCATGGGTTAGAGCAGACTACCCCACTACTCATCACCGAACGGGTAGCTGAGGATTACGAGTTGCTGCCCCATGTATCGAAGCAGCACATGTACGTTGACGGTCTAGAAAAGGAGGTTGAGAACTTCAAAGCTCTTACCACCATCGATAAGACTGGTCAGAAGGTCACGCTCGACGTGGTCACTGACCGCTACTCGGTCATCCAGAATCGCCAAGTCTTCAAGACAATGTCAGAATCCTTCAAAGGAACTGGTCTTGAATACACGCTCTCGTGTATTGGCACGTTGGGTGGCCTTAAGAAGTTCTTCATCTCAGTTGCAGTAGGTGACGACGATGGAGGATTCATGGTAAACGATGACAAGTTTTACGGGAACGTGAACTTCATCACCAGCCATGATGGTGGCTCGTTTCACGCTCACGATTCACTTACAAGGATCGTGTGCCAGAACACGCTTAGGTCTTCTTTATCCGGTCAGAAGAATGTCGATTTCAAGATCAGACATAAAGGCGACACACAAGCGAAATGTGAGGATCTCTCACGCTACCTTAAGAACGTGTTCACCGCTCGTGAAGTCTTCATCGAGAAGATGGGTAGGCTTGCTGACCATAAGGTAAATGGTGAAGACATCCGTCAGGTTGTCGGTGGCTACTTCGTCATGGAGGCGTTCGCCAGAGGCGAGAAGCTGGAAGACGGCTTCAAGACGCGGAGCCTAAACATGATCGACGGGATCACAGATCTCTCGGTCAGTGGGCGCGGTAACAGCGGCCAGTCACTATATGATACGTTGAATGGTGCAACTGAATTCTGGACATCCGGTGACGGCGTAGGTCGCACCGCTACAGCCGGAAAGAAAGCTTACTCTTCTGAGTTTGGCACTGCTGCCAACAATAAGGAGAAGTTCGCAGACTACCTGACCAGCGGATTGTTCCAGTCAACTGATCTGGAAGCTAACACGCAGCGTATCCTAGCCCTTGCTTAACAGCATTAATTCCCACCCTGCGTCTCGCCTAACGGCGGGGCGTAGTCGGGAGTGAATGTCCACTCCACTAAACATTAAAAGATATGGTTAAAACTAATACACTAATATGGACCGCGATCTGGTTTGTTCCAGCCGTTGCGGCCCTCCACACCATCGGGATCGACACCATCGTACGTGCCGTCATTCAAACCCTGTTCAACGTCTTCGGGTAATGGATCACGTAACATTAATTGCGCTTGGCATCTTAGCCATGCCAGTATCCATCTGTGTCGTGTCCTATATTGCGATGAGGAATGAAGACCGTCGGTTCCGTGAGATGAAGGAACGTGCTGACCGGAAGCGTGATGGTCGATGATCATCCTCAACCGAGATCCCGCAGTCGCGGCCCGCGAACTATGCGACCGTGACCTGCGGGGAATGATGAAAAAAGCTGGTAACCTAGCTTTTAAAGCCTCTGAGAATCGCTCAGATGAGGATGGCCTTACCCTCCGTTGGGTGTGTCGCAGTCCTGCTAACCTTAAATGGACTACTGACTACGCGAAAGAGTGCGAGGCAGAGCTTACCTACCGATTCGGGAATCGATTGTCCGCAGTCGCTCAACGTGTTTTGAGGTTGCCTGACATTCAAGCTGGCCCGATAGGCTCCCTGCCTAGCGAGCCTAGAATGTGGAGGGACCACTACAAAAGATGGGTAGCACCTAAATCAATCTGGCCGGACCTGCTCTGGAAGAAACGACACCCGCCTGACTGGCTGGCAACGATCATCTTCCCTGATGCGGCTCACTACTGAACATAGCACCAAGGAGGTGGGGAGAAATCCCTACCTCCTTTTTTTGTGCCTATGAACCGCATTCTGAGAAGTCGCGCCATTTCCCAGATTAGAAAATTTCCTAATTTTAGCGGCCTAATACTATCATGGATGATCCAAGCTAAATCCTATTTGTTTTCAGTGATCGGTTGGACAGGCAGGTAGCGATTAACTGTGGACATGTAGTCATAGACTTTGTCTGCCCTGTTAATTCCCATCTCTGGATCATCCTTACTGAGGAGTGACTCAAGGATGTACTTGATCGAAGGTCTATCCATGTAGTTGTGGGAGAGAAGCTTGATCCGGTTCTGCCCAATCTTCATGTCGTTCATAATCCCAATCAACTTATCATTTCCAACACCAAGTGATGAATAACCTTTCGTAATACGCATCAGCTCATAGTTCATCTTCCTACGGTTCTCGATGTTCTTGTCAATGATCTCGCGGATGTCGGCGTCGTCCATCGCTTCGTTCTTCCGAAGTTCTCCCAACTCACTCTTCACGTTTGCGTAACGCTTCTTGTGGTCCAGTAGGTATCTTTGGAACTGATTCTCGAAATCGACATCGTGTATGCGGAAGGGTCGGAACGCCTCAAGGAAAGCATAACCAACTCCCGACGGTGACCCCGCGTCGTACATCTTAACGGCGTCCTTCCAGATCCTTGGTGTGTAAGCCTCGCTGAACACATAACCGAAGAGCTTGGAAGCGACCTCAGTCGGCTCGTCTGCTCCTTTGTTCCAGATCGGCTTGCCTGTAGTGTGGTTAGTGTTTTTGGCTGCGTTGATCACGGCTCCTGCTAAGATCTGTGTGTCGAGGAACTGGTCTTTCAAGTAACCGAGCGCGAATGCGGCTCCCGCATCGCTGAAGTTGCCCTGTCGGATCTGCTCAATTGAGCGTAGGACAGGGTCAACTATACCTGCGAACGGGTTCACGTAAGTGAAGTCTATCGACTTTTGTTTACCACCCCACGTATACATGAAGAAAGTGTTACCGCGAAGATACTCTGGAATACCGGAACGCATGGCTTCATCTTCATGCTCATCATCACCGATACCGGATAGGGCGGATAATAAGAGTGGTATAGCGGCTGACACGACACCTAAGACACTAGTCATCCCTGCTATGCGCTGGATACCCCTTGTCCTTAGCACTGGGTTTCCACTACGGATTTCTTCAAGCCCTAGTTTGTAAGTGTTGAACGGGATGCGGAACGTCTCAGCTTTGAATCGTAGGAATGGAGAGAACAGTAACCCAATAGGAGACTTGGTGATCTCCGAAACAATCGGCGGTGCTTGGCTGTAAGACTGAGCTGTCATCAGGATCTTACGCGCAGCCATCCTTTTAAGCTCAACAGGGTCAGAGGGTAACTTACCGTCAGGACCGTCAGCCTCTACTGCCCTCTGGAGGACACTAAGCTCGTGCTGATACATCACTACCTTGTAACCGTCATCGAGCGCGGCTGAGAGGTCTTGCGCTTTCTTCATTAAGAAATCAAAACCTTTCTTAGTCTTAGTGATCTGCGCTTTATCCATGAGTTCCTCAAGCTGCCTGTGGATACCCTCTGGTGTTTGTTTACCAGTAAACAAGTCATACATAATGTTTGCCCTGATATCGTTACCACCTACACCGAGACCAATAAGTTCAGACACAACGGGGTCGATCTCTTTGTTTGTGCCGCGTAAAGATTTCCAAGCAGCACCGCCCATCGACACGAACAATTTATCGTAACGAAGGTAACCCTGTGCGGTTGCGAAGAATAGGTTACCGAGTCCGTTTCTTACGTGGTGACTAATACTAAGAACTGTTTTAAATGCCATCGATCCACCGGAGGCTTTCGCCGCGATGGAGAGCGCACCATTGACAGTCCTCTCTGCTGTGTCTGCAAACTCTGAAGTATAAGAGTTCTTGAGCGTCATATCCAACGCCTTCTGGAAGTCACGGTGGACGTAGATGTCTGCCATCGGGTCGGTGCTACGGCCCGCTTTAGTGTTCCTGACCGGAACAAACCCTTCGTACTTCTTACGGTTCTCTTCCGTAGCTAACATGGTCTGAGCGGTAACCATCAGTTCCGCCTTGATACCGAAGTTACGTAGATTCTCAAGGAACGTCTGCTGTGCTGCAATACTAGAAACCGTTGAGTAGGTCCGAAGGATTAAGTCAGTTCCATCCTTCATACCGTGTTCACCCAGTAGTTTTCGGATAGGCTTAGGTAAATCTTTACGACGTGCGTAGTTATCCATCAACATCTTCATCCCCGCTGTAGTAGAGCTACTGCTACCACCAGCACTTGGATCGTAGTTCGACAGGAATTCATCTAGCATCACCTGACCATAACCCGTGTTAGGGTTAGGACTAAGCTTCTTCATCTTCCTGTCGGCGATAGCCAACGCCTCTTGGTAAGTCAGTGGTTTATCGTCAGACTCCATTAGCTTACGGGCAGTGTCTTTCCTGAACTGGTCTTCAAATAACTTTATTGCCGCTTCACGGACATCCGCGTAGCTTTCGTCTTCCTTCACCATCTCAAAGTAAGTGGCGTCAGTGAACATCTTGTAAGACCTCGTCAAGTAGACCTGACCTGTCCTATCAATCTTTAACCTCACGTCACCATCAAGCCCGTCAGCAACCAACTTCTTCTGGATCGGTATGATATGCTTCTGCCTAATCTCACCGATGAGAGCAGCTAGCTTGGGTGACACCGTGGCTATCTCTGCTAAGGCTTTATTACGATCTTCTTCTGCTTGCTTTATGCCAGCGTCTTCTGCGGTTGCTATACCGTCTTCGTGAGCTTTCTGTGCGGCTCCCATTTCTGCCCTAGCTTCATCGGCAGTGATGTCGCCTGACTTCCTGCGCTCAGAAATGTCGTCCAAAGCTTTTCCGTATAACTCATCTAGCTTAGTTAACTGCTCATCACCTACATAGCCCCCTTCTCGATAGCCTTGTGCTTGAGCGATGAGTTCCAGCGGCGCGTTTTCAAAACCACCGTAAGTCTCTTCGATTAGTTTATCTAACTCACGTTTGAACTTAACGACGTTGTCTCCGACAGCCTTCTCAAAGAAAGAACGATACTGAATAAACCTACGGACGGGTTCGCTGACCTCTCCAAACAAGTTTTTTGACACCCACTTCGTGAACATGTTGTTCGGCTTCTTGTCGTTACCAACCTCAAACACTGATGTCTCAAGTAAATCAACGTAAGAAGCCGTGCTAAGACCAGTCCGAAGAGGTGCCTTGCCAGTAGGTGCAGAGAACAACAGCGGCATAGACTTCTTCTCCGCTTCTTCGTCGGGTTCTACTAACTCAAGGTTGTTCTTAGACATTCCAGACGTTGGGAAGTAAACCTTCCTTGGGTCTTTCAAACCTGATGGCGAAGAGAAGGTAGGTGCTTTCTTACCTGCTGCTTTAGCTTTAACGACCGCATCAGACTTAGCGAAGGCGGCTTTCTCCTCTGCGAGCTTGGTATCATACTCTGCGGCAGCATCTCTGATACTCATCTTGGAGTCAATGTCTCGTGTGATGTCGCTCCACTTATAAGATTTCTCAAGGACGTGGATCTTAGGTTCGGCGTTCGATGTACTGACAATAGTGTATGGGTAGCTCTGATGGCTATCCTCTTTCGGGGTCTCAAGAGCTTTGACTTCACCGTCAAGTTCAAGAATCGCGTAGACGTTACCTGCTGCGTCTTTTTTATCCAGCTTCTGGAATGTTTTAAGAAACGGCTCAGTAAACATGTTACCTAAGCCCTGCATAATCGAGTCTTTGGCTAGCTTCCCCTTTCTGATCTCGCTTTTAGCGTAATCATTATTTTTAATGAGGAGTTCACTAATGTTCATCGCCTGCCTTGTTTTTCTACTCTGAACTTTTTGGGCCTTCAGAGTAGATGTAAGTTCTTTTTCAAGAGCAGACGCATCGTTACCGTCTTCGACTAACTTCTGTATTTCTTTTTTGAGTCTATTAATCGTCCTTTTCGTAGCGTCTATGTCCCCTTTATTTGGGCTGCTAATCACATTAGAAACTCCCGTAGCAATTTTCTCTACAAAAGCTTTGCGAACTGGAAAGACTGAATTATCAGGCTCAAGGGCTTTTCGCATCACTGCGATGTTTTCTCCTAAGTTCTTAGATCCTACCTTTAACTGAACGCCTTTAAAGGTTTTAGGGTTCCCAGAGTCCACAGGTACTGAAACTTCACTAGCTTCAATAAGTATCTTATTCAGTTGAGCTTTAGTTAAACCGTAAAACCCTTCCCTTTCAGATAGCTTACTAAAGAAGTCCATCGTCGCTGTAGACATCGTAGTTGAGGAGAACAACTTATTCACGTCTGCTGACGTGAGTGCCATGTAGATCTTACCGCCGTTCCTCTTACCAATCTCGTTGAGTGATTTAGCCATTCCGACTGCTGCGCTTCTAGTAGAAGCCCAGAAGTAATTCTTATCAGAGAACATCAGAGGGTAATAGACTCCACCTTGACCTGTCACTAGTGTCTCACCATCGAAGGTGACCTCTCCCGCAAACGCTGTATCAGGCTGGTGGAATAAGACGTTGAATCCAGAGAACTGGCGGATGTCTTGTGCGACGCGCACCTGACCTGCCTTCCTCATCTTATCTAACTTACCTTGTTCCTTCTCGTAAACGTGAGCAATTGATCCGGTTGGAGCTGAGAAAAGGTAGTCTGTTTTCTTGGCAACCTTCAGACCTTCAACCTTGGCTAGAACCATTCCACCAACCTGAATGACTTCACTCGCTGCTTCAACAGGCTCTTGTGTTTCTTTAACGTAAAAGTATGAATGCCTCTGTGGGTTCATCCCTACCTCTACCCATTCACCACTAGCCTTCGCTTCCTGTGCGTAATCGTAAGCAGCTTCAGAAGTCATGGAGACTGAGTCTCCCACCATAGTAGCGATGGTAGATTTTGATTTACCTGTGGCGATATTCAGCGCAGCTTTCTCGCTAGCTATATTGAAACCAACATTACGTAAGACAATACTGTTCGCGTAACCTTGAATAGGGCCTGTACGTTGTGTCCCAGTGTCTGTATGTATTGATACTACCCATACATTCTCATTGTCATACGAAGGAATGTCCAGACGTGACTGGATACGCTCTCCTTCAGGAATACTTTCCGGCTCAACAATAAGCTCTTTCTTTAATCTTGGGTCTTGGTTACTTACAGGACGATTCCCTAACCCTCTCTGGATGTCCTCAAGTGTTGCTGGAACCGGAACCTCGTCGAACTCAGCGAGTGGTAAGAGTTCGTCAACTATAGCGTTATACTCCTCACGAGTTATCTCTCCGATCTTAAACCTTCCTGCGGCTTCCTTTGCTTTAGCTTTAGCTTCCTTAACGTCGGCCCCGATGTTGGTCACATCCAACTCAGTCTGCTCTCCGGTAGGGGCTGCATTCACAGCGTCGCGAGCGTAGTCTTGGTTAGACATGCTAACAAATGATGAGAAAGAAGCTTCGGGATTGTTCGCATCGAAAGCTTGGAAGTTAGGCTGACGGACAAACCCGACCTCGATAGCTCTCATCTCAACTATCATCTTGTTAAGCGCGGCACCACCTGCACCACCAATCTGCTTGCGGTTGAATGCAAAGCGGCGAATAGCTCCTGAAAAGTAACGCTTTAACAAAGCGAGTAACGACGGCTCTGACTTCCAGAACCTGTAGTCTTCCTCTGTAGTAAAACCACGAGTAGCCTTCTGGAGATACATCCGCAGCTTCTCTTCTGCGAGCGCACGTTTAGCATTAAGAACTACCTGTGGATCTTCAGAAGCTAGAGCTGCAACAAACTTCTGAGCAAAATCTGGGTTAGGTGTGTTGGACGTATACTCTCTAATGATAACATCAAAGTCAGCGTCCGACAGTGCATCAACATAAGCGTCAACCTCCGCTTGTGTAAGCGCGTTAAAGCTAGCGGTGTGCGCTAGTTCTTCATTGATCTTAACTCCGACGACTCCTTTAGCAGCTAGGATACTAAGACCTCTTATCTCCTCAGCTAATACTACGGGGTCGATGAAGATCGCAGACTCGTCAGGACTTACTCCTGCGAGGCTACCGTCCTCGTTCCTGCGTTCTTTAATCGCGATTGATGGTGGGACCAGTGACCGGATGAACTCAGCAACGGACTGCAAGTCCGCTCTATTTGAGTTGTCGATGTTATCGAACATACCTTCCGGTAATCCTTCTGTATCTAGAACTTCTGCTTCTACTTCAGCTTCTGTTGTAGGAGCTACCTCTGGTTCGCCAGCCTCCTTAGTCGGCGCACTAAACAGCGCACCGTTAGCAGTGGATGCTCCCAATGCTTTCGCGTTAGTTGTAGTCGTCTTACGAGTGTGTCGCCCGAGATCAAGGACGTCCTTGAACGCGGATGTGTACTGGTCAAGCTCACGCCCGCTTACCCTACGGAAAACAGATACTATAGACTCGATAATAGAATTAAAGAACTTAGTCTGCGGGTCTTGGACCGTCTTGATAAACTTCTGGAAGTCACCAGACAACAAGAAGTGAGCGACGAACTCATCAAGGTTAGCGAGACCACTCTCGATAACTGGATTAGGTGGAACTCCATCAGCGACTGACTTACGGTAAGCTGCATCAGTCTTATTAAACAAAGCCTTTAACTTTAGAGCAGCAGTCTTCTTGTTACCTCTAGGTAAGTCATCGATACGTGACACAGTGTCTGACACTGATGCGTGGACGTACTCTTCTAGTAGAGTGTTAACTAACCCACGACCGTTGCCAGTCGAACGGTTGATGAAGACCGTGTGGTTACCGTCGATTGTCTTGACGTACTTACCAGCGATGTCTGCGTCTCCTTCACCTATGACGAACTTAACGCTTTTAATAAACGATGGGTCTTCAAGTAGGAGGTTAGCGACGAGCTTGTGGTTGGGGTTCTTGTCTGTCTTCGCGACTTTTTCAAGAGCTTTGACTACGCTGTCAGCGTTACCACTCTCAAGACCTAGATCAGCTATAGTCTCCTCGTTCTCGAAAGCAATCTGTTGGCGTTGAGTGGCGGTGAGGTTCGCGCTCGATAGGCGAGTGCGTAACGCGCCGTCAATAGCAATCATCGTGTTGCGGGCCTCATCAGACGTTAGTTCTACGTTTGTTATATCACTAAACAACGACTGGAACTCAGATACAGCAGGTGGGTTGAACAACGCCATACCTCGTGGGCGGGTAGTAAACCTAGCTGCCACGAGTGCGTTCCTTAGCGACATTCCCATGCTAAACTCTTCAGACTCTAGTGAACTGATAAAGTCTTTGACCGACTTACGGACACGTCCATTACCTGACACGGCCCATGACGAGAAGATTCCAAACAAGTCAGAGGGCTTCAGGCTGCTCACCATCTCTTTAACTTCTGGCGAACCATCGAATGCTCCATCAGATACAATACTGTCAACAGCTATACGGAGCTTCTGGTCAGTGTTAATCGCGTCAATAGCTGAGTCCACGGCTCCACTAACCATAGCAGCTACTGATGCCGGATCAGCTATACTTCCATCGGGCTTACGTCCGAAGTTACTGATGAAGTCATTCAGCCTACCAGAAGACGTGTCGAGGTCAGAGTCTGGCAACGAAGCCTTGGCCTCACTCTCGCGCCTCTGAATGATGTAGTCTTCCTGAGACTTGATCTCCTCAGCGGCTTTAGAAATGACTGAAGCGTATGTTGGAGCGGAGTTAGCTGAGAAGTCAGGGTTGTTTATAACTTTCTGATCAATGAACGTCTCAAGAATCTGTTTGTTGGAAAGCTCTTTGACGTCTTCAACTTTAATAAACGGAAGTAACCGCTGTGCAGCAGTAGCTTCTTTGACGTTCATCCGACTCAAGAGCTTCCCTACTTTACCTTTAGGGTCATTCTGAATTGCATCACGTAGCTCAAAAGCGTAAGCGTTAAATAAGAACTGCTGGTCGGCTCTGTCTTTTGCGGCGGCTACACCCTCCACACTGAGTGGTCCAGACGACGCCTCAAAACGGGATTGTGCTAACACGTTACGTCCGTCTCCTTCTCTATCAAGCTCAAGACCAAACTTGTTTACAGCTCTTACGATCTCAGTAGTGCTACCGAAACTACCTTCAAGGATCGCACCGTTTGATTCGTCAAACTTCGACACACCTTTTGGTAAATCAACCGCTTTAAATGAATCAACACTCGTCCGCATCATCGCCGCAACTGAGTTATCGAAATATAAAGTGGCGAACTTCTCTACAGAATCCACCTTAGATTCTAAAGCACCCCCATCAGGAGTTGGTCCTACTACGTCTTTCACGTAACCATTCTCAACAATAATAGAAGGGTTAATGTTTTTGACTGTGCTAGGAACAGCAACAGGGATACCTGCGCGTAACATCTCTACAGTCACAATAGGGTCATTATCAAACTGACCAATACCACGCTCATCAAGGAAGCCAGTTACCTGACCAGTCTCAGTTTTTCCAGTTCTTGGATTGAACCGCGTGCGTGAACTCGTGCCTCTAAAGATCGAGCCTGTGACAGGCTTCTTAGTTTTTACGGTTGGGTAAAGTGCGTAGACATACGACGCTGCGTGTTCAGTAAGGGCAACCTCACTAGCACCTTTAGGGAGTGGGATACCGTAAGAGATGCTTCTCGTTACAGTTGCGGGGTAACCCGCTGAGGCTAGTTCAAAAATCTTTCTTTGAACAGTCGGGCTGATCTCGTTATCAAACTCGATGAAGCCAGATGCGTTACGCTTCGCACGCGCTTTAGAGTTTGCAGGGATACTTGAACGTCTTTCGGCGTTATGCCCAACGACTCGTTGTGTCTGATGACCCACGACAGTATTAGTGTCTGGCCCTTCAGTTACATTCCTTAGTCGCCGACCGAACTCAGTGAGGTTTAGGTCAACGTCAAAAGGAGTAGTGCTGTCTTCTGATGGGGTGATACTAAGATCACTCATGTCCATCGTTGTTGTTTCCTCAAACTGGGCAGAGAACTTACCTCTGTCTCGCTGTTGGATTCCATCGAACCGGATCGTCGCCTCTTTAGGGTCGATCATACGGACGGCTTTAAGTAGTGCCTCCACTGCGGCTGGTCCTTGCTCTAGCTCATTCGTATTGATGGTAGACGAGAGTTGATCTTCTTTTACACCATCAGGTGGTCTGTTATCAACCTCAACGAAATCCTTTTTCCCTTCTTCAGGAGTCGGGAGGGCTGGTGGCTGTGCTTTAGTTGGGGCTTCAACTGGTCTAGTCCTCGCACGCTCTTTAACCTTATTACGGATTTCTTTTGCTGACAGACTACTACCAGTAGCTTTTAATTTCTGTGCAACGTCTTCATAGAACTGGTTCTCCAACTGGACTTGCTGCATCACTCTGTCCATTGGAGTCACCCCCAACTTACTAGCCACGGCTCGCGTAGCGGGGACACCCATTCCAAATACACCACCAACAAAAGCAGCTCCAGCCACCTGTTGGAACCGTTCCATAAGAGGGGTCTCTTGTTCTAAGGCCACGTCTTCAATGTAAGTGTTAACGAGTTCAGAGATTCCCTCCTCCATCGCTTCATCACCCCCGTGTTTAAGTCCACGCCTCGCCCCCTTCAATAAACTCTTACCGTGCTTTTTAAGAGTGACTTCCATCACCTCCTTCATAGCCCCCGCTAATGATTTATCAGTGATGCCCGCTACGTTACCAAACGATTTAATTAATTCTTTGGCCTGCCTAAAGTTCATCCCTTTAAGGAGGGCGTCATCTATACCACCACGACCCATAAACGAGAAAGCAGAAGTTATTAAACCTCCAACTGTTCCCATGCTCATCGCGTAACCCATTGCCTTGTCACGAACTTCTTGATCGGACATGTCTGGGTAAGCTTCTCTGAGTTGAGAGTACATGTTACCGTAAGCACCAGACGTGATACGGTTTGAAGCTGTTATATACAAAGCCGACTGGATACCTAACGTCTTAGCGATTGTGTTGTTATAGGCTCCAAGTGCTTTAATAGTAGCTTTACGACCTCCCGTCTCTACAGACTCTTTAATAAGACCTCGTGATACAGCCGTCTTAGCTACCCGCTCTAAAGCTTCTGTTCCAGTGGCTCTAAGGGCGTTAGAAGTTATACCTTTAATTAAACCGTTTAAAGTTAGTCTGGCTCCGGTCCTAGCGGTTAAATAACCTACTCCAGCGGCTCCTCCTGTTGCTACTCCTAAAAGGCCAGTTGCTACCACGTCTACTACTAACGGGGCTGCTCCTTCCATGATGTCTTGCTCGACTCCCCAATCAGCCCCAAACATTTCAGCAAGCTTACGCCGCTTCGCTTGATCTTCTGCGATGCCTACTAACCCTCTATGACCGAACTCTTCGTCACCTAACTTAGATACAGCTAAGTAGTAAAGGCTAGCAATGGAATCTACTAGTCCGATTCTTACGCTCTCTCCTCTCGCAAAGACATCACTATAAGTATCATTATCAGTTAAGAAGTCTGTTAAGATCTGTGAGTCTTTCTTACCCGCCAGCCTACCAGCCAGAAGTTCTTCAGACCATTCATCTTTATAGTCAGAGTTACTAAGCGTCCTGTTATAGTCTTGGAAGTTTTGAGTTAAAGCGATATCCCTAGACTCTTTAATCACAGCTTTCTGTGATTCATTAAGGTCAGGGTGTTTTAACACACCTTCAAACACATCATTCTGAAGATAAGCTTTAGGGTTAACAACAGGCCCAAGTCTCGTAATCTGGATGTTCTGTTGGAAATCCTCTTCGTCTTCTTGACGAAGTTTAAAGACACCTTTTTGGAACCCTGTCTGGACGACGTTGTTCTCATAAGCATCACGAACATCGTGCGGGTTGTAGTTCGCCCCACTCTCATTAAGCTGCTCAGTGATATGCTCAACTATAGAGTCATGGTTAGTGTACCTCGCTCTTGTAACTCTTTCCCGCCTTGCCCCTTTATATTCATCTTCAATCCCTACTGCATTTAATATCCTAGAAACTCCGCGACCAAACTGTTCAGCTTTCTTTTCAATAAATGTTTGGTCGTGCCTCCCCCTCCGCCTAGCGTGGCCAAGAAGGTGTTCGTTAACCATAGAGTCACTCTTAGCAAGAGCCTCAATCCCCTTAGAAATCTCCATAAGCTGCTTATGCTTAAAGATAGGGATGTTAGAATAAGGGTGCGCTGTTGTCTGGTACTGAAGAGCAGGCACATCCATGAAGGATACCCCACCCATTCTTGAAGATCTGATCGCCCTAACTAATGGGGTAGAGATAGCTGAGTCCCCGACTATTAGTCGCTTCCCGTCTTCGCTCTGGTCATCTTTAACAAAAGCAAAGGAGAGGTCTCCTTCGTTTACTAGAACTTGTTTTGCTTCATCAAGACGGCTCTCCATAATCGCCTCTGCCTTCGTCCGCATTATCTCGACGTCAGCTTTGTATTCTTCAGTAGCGTCTGGTTGTTCAGATACAGTCGTAGCTCCTGCGATATAATCACGTAAAGTTTGACGCTCTGGTCCTTCCGGCAAAGCGGAGTAAACCATCTTTACGTTTTGATTGAAGGTAGGTTCTTCGGGAGTGAGTGTCTTCTCAAGAGTCTCCTCATCCATACCGGAGATCGTAGACAACCCTTCACGTAAACCCTTCTGGATCTCAACCTCTGCTTGAGTGTCGTAAGAGTCCCCCATCGTGTCGCGGACATAGTCGGCGTAACGTAGGTAGTTGTAAGGGGCATCACCAGATAAATCCTTTTCACCTGTCCATTCAGAGAACGGTTTGATTGTTTGCTTCGGGGTTTGCGTCTCAGGAAGACGATTTCTTTCGTATGGAGTAAGGTACAAGTCAGACATAGCTGAAGAGGTTTGGATGTTAGCGGTGATGTTTTCTAGTGTTACACTAGTTTTATTTGGTGAATGAACTGGATATGGTTGATGGTAATGATGACCCGTCGCCAAGCTCTGGCATCTGGACAGATCTTTGTAAAGCACTCGCTCTTCTATAGACGGCCCTAAACATCTGTTCGTCAGGCATGGCGTCTGGATCACGGTCAAAGGCAACTTTCTCAGCAGGTGAAAGAAGATCGTAATAGAGTTCTTCTAAGAGGTCTCTCTTTCTAAGGAACTCTTCTTTGGCAGTTTGACCTCCCTGCGCTGCTTCTTGCTTCGCAAAGATATAACCATCATATAGCATCTCCTTAGATGTAGAAGACGTAGCTTTTGGAACAAGGCTAATCAGAGTAGACTTAATATCCTCAGCTCTCCTAGTGAGGGCTTTAACGTCTTCTTTGCGGCGGTCCTCTAACAACTCAAACTGCTTCACCCTAAGTTCTCTCTGGGTCTTACCCTCTAGCGCAGTCGAGATCCCAATAGAAGCTTCATCACTCATTGAGAGAACCCCATCCTGTGCAGCAAGGTCTGCTATCTTTTCAGATGAAACACCCCTAAGAGCAGCGTCCTGAATAAGTTTATCGTTCCTTGTTTCTTTCTTATAATCAACATCAATGGAACGGGATGCTGATGTAAACAAGTTATTCATCGAAGGTGAATACTTCGCGAATGGCTGATACTGCATCTGGAGTTTAAGGATGTCCTTCTGACGCTCAAAGACATCTTTTGTGGGGTCATCCGTGATAGTATTGATCTGGTCTATAACGTCAGGAATCCGCTCCATCGCTTCGTTCTCACGACGGGCTGCTTTTCTAGCCTGATTTAACTCAAAGTTTTGTCGTTTAAATGCGAGTTCGTCGTTCTGCATCTTGAGGATGTTACTCTGCATCTGCATTGTCTGCTTCTGCATAGGTAAGATAACCTCTTGATGGTGTTTCATCGCACGATCAAACGCACGACTCCCCATCTGCATAGGGAAGAACTGCTGCCGGAGTGGGGCGATGTCTTGATTATAATTTAAATCCATCCGCTTATTTGTTTACTGTTCCTCTTGGCGGAGCCATAGGTGTTTGTAAGTTACTCCCTCCCCGCTTTCGATCGCGGTCTATCTCTTCTTGACGGAGTTTAAACTCACGTTCTTGTTGCTCCCTCAACTGTAGCTGTGCGTAGGTTTCACGCGCCACTGCTGCGTCCTCAGCATAACTCTGGTCTCTAGTAGCGTCTGAAGTGATCGGTGATTCACCTATCTTTGCCATCTCAGCTGCCATAGCGGTCTGTTCCGCTGCTCTCCCATAACCTTGACGGCTGAGTCTTCGGGCGGCGCGGCGTCCTTTCCCACTTGCAGGACCAATAGGCTCAGATTTTTTACGTAAGGGGCTAGCACTACCTATCTCATAGCTAGGGTCTTGCATCGCAGCGAGTGCGCCGAGGCCAGTCCTCGCTGTCATCACGTTCTCAGTAGCTCCCCTCAAAGAAGTTGCTCTTGGAGAGCTAGTGAAGTTCTGTTCTTTAATCCTGTTTTTTGTTAGGAACGAGGAGAACTTGTCGGCTGATACACCAGCAGCAGACGCACGGTCGCGTGCTTCTCTAAGTAGGTCTGAAGTTAACGCACCACGTCTCGAAAGGTTTCTAAGACCTTTAGCAATGCCTCTCTGGATCGGGGCGTTCTCATGGTCTTTGTAAGCTTTATCAATTGCGGCGTCTACATCCATGCCCCGCACACCCACTGAGACTTTCCCGTATAGGTCGGTATCCATACTACTGGATTTTAAGGGTTTTGTATTCTCTTTCGCTATAGTCGGGATATTACCAGTTGGTCCTAAAGACTTTAGATAGTCCGACGCAGAACTCATAGCATTTGTTTGTTTCTCAGAAATTGCAGCGGCAGGTGGCTGGGCAGCATCTTTCTGCTCAAACATATCAATAGCTTGACTTCCAGTGAACCCTTGAGGCAGGGTAGGCGCACCTGCATCTGGTGGCGTGGTGAGTGTGGAGTATACGTAGGGAGTATATGGTTCGCCATCAGAACCGTAAGAAAGTGAATCCCTCTGTTCAGTCCTTTTTTTAGAGGTATCTGTGATTTGAGATACTCTTCGATTTAAAGTATCTTTATCTAAACGAGCTGTTTTCTGTTCGCTAGTTTCAGGAGCGTTAACCGTCGAGGATACTTCTTTAGCTGTCTCAGACTTTATTTTATTTAAAGTTGCCTTTAACCTTTTCTTTTCCGCTTCTGTCATGATTACCAAAGGTGTTTGCAAGCCCAGTGGCGTGCGGTTGTTTTATCTTTTGCTGTTTTGCAGTTGTGTCTGGCTCTAAAATTAGAGCGGCGCTTAGGGTTCTTGTGTTTCGTGAAGTCACTGTAATCACGGTGGCCGTATGAGACTTTCTTTATTTTATCTCCCTCCTTACCTAACACGACAAATTTCTTTTTAGATCCTTTTGGCGCACGCTTCGGCTTATTGAACCCCGCGTAAGTCTCACCGTGGTATTGGATACGGCCAGACGGGAGCCTCTTGAAACGCTTATTCGCCACAGGCAGAAGATACAGTTTTTATTGAATAGTGTCAATCTTCGGGATCTTACTCAAACCTACTCCAAAAACTTTTCTGTAAATGTTTACTCTTTATAGTAAGTATATAAAGAGTAAACGCTTTTGAAAAAGTTTTAGTTACCGTATCCAGCTTACTACTAAACCGTTTACTTTATAAACCTTATGAAAGGAGCTGAGTATCAGGGTTTTGCAACGTATCCCGAAGCGTTTTTATCGTAACCTGTTTCCTGAACCCTTTACCGTCCTCGTCTTTCGGTGGGTCAACAGCCACTAATCCTAGTCTTTGACGAGCGCAATCGAGAGCAAGGAACGCTGCGTCCGCTAAGTCAGGAGACCTACCGAAGCGTGATTTAAACTCTAATTTTGATTCGATCTTCACTTTAAGAGATCCAGTTTTCACCATATCGTAGTTTCTGGCACACATCTCTTTAGCTAAATCCGACGAGATTCCGTAGATCTGCCTTGTCCTCATCAGCTCTTTACCGACGAACCAGAGTTCTGACACTCTATTAGTGTAGAGTTCTTCGCCTGTGAGCTGGCTATTCATACTGACTCTCTTGTCGGAAGCTTTTCCGCCAAAGGTAACGCGCATGAACGAACTTTCCCACTCACCAGCCAGCACGTCGCAGAAGGGCGCACCTGCACCAGTGGAGTCGAGAGCCAGATTGTTAGCAGAGATATTCCTACGTTTGCAGTGATCGATAATTTGGTGAACGATCTGGTATGTGCGGGGAACCGCTTTGTTTGTGGCGTCATCATTGAGGTGTATGGCTTCCCCTAACTTGCAGACGTATTGGCCATTACGGGCGTAACCTACTTCTGCTGTAAATAAGATCGTACGATCACCTCCCGAAGTGAAGGCGGGGTCACATCCGGCGATAATCGTCGGTTTGTCCGCCCAATCTACGTCACCTAATGCTCCGCTCTTAGCCATTTCAGCCTCCGAATAGATTCCAGTTGTCTCGTCGCTGTCGAAGAAGATGGCGCGGACCATTCGCATGTATCCTCTAGACTCCGGCCCTAATAACAATCGGTCCTCCTCCAGCTTTTCGGCGGTTGGTAGCCAAGGATACTTAACCTCACCTAATACAATGTTAGGACTTCGTTCGCCGTCGAGTCGAATATACTTACCGCCCCACTTCGTTGTCCATTCATCAGCAGTCTGTGTGTCGATGGCTTCCCAGCCCTTCTTAGGTTCTGACCAGACACCGAAAGCGTCGAATCGGCTGTTCGGGTTAGACATCCCGATCATCTGAAATGACGGGTTCTTAGATAGGTTAGTTAGACCAGCCTGCAATATACTTTCAGAAAGTTCTGAAAGTTCATCACCAATCATAATTACCCGCTTCTGCTTGATTCCGATGAATTTACCAATTGCCTCGCGTGTTTTGGATTTCTCTGCTGCGATCAGAGAAAGACCAGCCCGTTCGATAAGCGTCCCGTTCTCATCAACATACGCTGCGTTTCCAATCGAATCCCGAATCTTGATCGGTGCGCCATCGATCACGGACAATAAAGACATTACTGAACCCCAAATCCTTTTTCGTGCTTCCCGAAGCGTGGTTGAGGTCATCAGGACCAGTGTGTCACGAGGCTGACTTAACCACTGAATGATTCCCCACGCGGCCATCGTGTGTGATTTACCGGATGAAGCAGAGCCTCCGATAGCTAGATATTTATCTTTTAGAGCAGCCCGAATCATTTTTTCTGCCCAAGGATGGCGAACCATCATCGGCTCTGGTAGTTCTTCACGATTCCAGAGTTCGTCGCAGATGCGCCAGAAGTAGAACTCTTTAGCTTTATTATTAGGGTGGTGGGCAAAACCATATAATAAAGCAGTCAGAGTGCTGGTAGGCTGGATCATCAGGCCACCTACATCCATTTTCTTACTAGCCGGATCAATTCTCGGCTCTAGAACGCGCTTGCGCTTTTCTGCTTCGGTAGGCATAATTAAGTGGATGTCTGAAAAACCTATAAGAGAGTGCGAGGCTGAAGCCTTGCGCCTTAACAAAGAAGGTTACAGTAATGCGGCTATAGGTCAACACATTGGAGTCCACCGCAATACAATACGTAAGTGGCTAAAGAAACATGGGATCGCTGCAAAGATAAACGGAGACATAGTAGATGGTAGAGTCCTCGACAACCTGATCCACAATACAAAAATCAAAGATAAACACACAGACTCTGATAAAGACCAACTTAAAGAAGACGTTGAAGAACATTTTAATGACACTGTAAGTTCAGCTATTGTCGAAGAGCGATTCCGCGCCTCTAAGGAAGAAGACGTGACCCTCAACGAAATCGCTGAAGCACAGAACTCTCCTGCTGATAAATATCAACACTACATCGCGGCGGCAGGAATTAAACTACTACGTGATTCGATGAAGGGGTTACGTGGACCCAAGACGATTCGTGAGATGTCCGAACTCGATCAACTCATCAGACGTAACTTAGGGCTAAACGCTAAAACTGGTGGTGGGACTAGCAAGATGCAGATCGACATCTCTATCCTCAATAACTCTAAAGCAGATAAAGGTGGAGGCGCGGTCAGGCAGAAAAAAACGATTGACGCGGAGACCGGAAACGAGATTTAATAGCATTACAATGTTCCAAGATCGTGAACCAGAGGTTGGTCCCAAATTCATTACCCGAATTGATGAAGGAGCGGATTTCC
>Ga0209336_10000456_pt1 | contig 20971 bp, 27 predicted proteins | sample LinPmetageLP32_FD_184042 | JGI IMG/M metagenome (GOLD analysis project Ga0209336, IMG submission 184042) | Marine viral communities from the Pacific Ocean - LP-32 (SPAdes) (version 2) | ecosystem: Environmental > Aquatic > Marine > Oceanic | place: Pacific Ocean | collected 2009-08-23 | reverse complement strand
AGCGTCAACCGCCTACAGTGGTTCGTCTGTTCCTCTAAATCGTTTTGACAGCATTCGCCTTGTTTTAAAATTCACGTCTAAACCATTGTCTACCCTCAGTACCTTTGTTAACGTAACCTGTGTTGGTGAGACCACCGCTCTTTTCAAGGGTGGCGCTGCCTCGCTTGCCATGTATTAAATTGATGTATTAAATTGATTTATTAAATTGATATATAAACGTGTGTGTAAATGTAATTGTGTAATGTGTAATGTGTAATGTGTAAATGTGTAAATGCGCGATTTGTAAGTGTGATGTACTCTTTATTTAAAAAGTTAAATAAATAATACAATACACAAAATGTGTTAAATTAATTTAAAAAAAATATATACAATTATAATAAATGTCAGGCTCAATTGCGGCAATTGCAGCATACGATGGTAGCGGTACACAAGGATACGGAACTACTGACAAACCTATTTCAGAGGCTAAATCAATTTTCTGGAACGAAAACGACACCGATGTATATTACGTAAATGGTTCCAGTTTCTCGGAGGTATCCAGCAACAAAGGAGAAATAACAACTCCCGAGACTATTGTATTTACATTCGACAACGACTCAGACGCGATTAATGATTTAACTCTTGCAATCGAAAGAACTGGACAATTCACAAAAGATACCAACACCCCGGTTTATTATATGTTGTACTTTATAGACAGAATAGAAATCTGCATGGGTAATCAGGTCATTTGCACAACGAATACTATGCAACTAGTAAAAGATTATTTTGATCACGGGGATTATACAATCTTTACAAACTTTTATCCAATATCAGGTTCTACTACTTCTACTCAGACGGCTGCGCAAAAAGTAAACTTAAATATATTTAGAATGTTGTCTCATAAAGGATTAGACTCTTCATATCTAATGGCGTGTGCAAACAACCAGTCTCTACAAGTAAAAGTTTATCCACAGAATTTGACGTTAGCAGAATTTACCGCATATGTTAACTCCGCGACTAACGTGCCACCGTCGGCGTTCGCTGATAACACTTTTTCGTTTAAACTTTTTGCTAATAAAACTTCGATGACAAACGCGGAAAGAGATTTTCTTAGAAAACAGGTTGTACCAAAAAGAACTAATATTTCTCAATTTGCTCAACTATCGGATAAACCAACTCAGTCTACTATTAACCTTGGAGATACTATAACCATAAACTGTGATCATTTTAACATTTATGCAGACACGCTTTATATTTTAGGGTTGTGTCATAAACAATTAGAAAATCTCGGCGGGTTTGATGTAGAGTTATTCTTAAATTCTACTTCTTATTGTGGTGAACTACCTTATTACATAGCTCATTCTAAACCAAATACACGAGCACTTGCAGCCGCTGACACTCCGACTGCCATTGCCAATAATGCCAATGGTACTGTTATTTCTGCTGCTATCGCTTCTATCAACACAAGAATCCATGAATCAAACAGCGACAGATTTTTCTATTATAAAATAGATCTTGCTAAAAACGGATACAATAATAAGCACGACCAAAATTATGTACCCCTTACTAGATTTGATTCTATTAGACTAGTTCTTACAGCGAAAAAAGCCATTACAAAAGCTGATTACGAGGATTTTTTTGAGACTTTAACCGTTGTAGCAGAAGGTAAATGCACAGCTTTGTATCAAAACGGAGCAGTTACATTCAATAATTACTAAATACATAAATGTATTACATTACATTACATTACATTATATACACTTGATGAACTTCCAATCCAATTCTTTACAGATACCTCTCCAGATGTTCTCTTGTTCGAATAACTTCTCACGACTCTTAAGTAACGGAAAATAAATAAGATATTCATTTTTGTCTAATAACTGAAAAAATTTGTATAAAGTATAAGAATAGCTTAAAAAGTTCTTTCTGGTTTTCGGACAGTACTTTTCAAACGGTTCTTGAATTTCATTAAACAACCCTGTTAGTTTTATTTCTAATTCTTGCGAAATAACTAATTGTTTATTGCCTGTAATTTTATGGATTATATTTGGTATATGTTCATAGTATTTATTTAACTTTAACTTTTTAAGAAATTCTTTAATTTTATGATATGTAATAAGAGTTTTGTCAGTAAGACGTTCTTTTTTAATTTCTATTATAAGTAATTGTATAACTTCTTCTGGAACATTTGTACCTTCACGACCCTGTATCTGAGTAATCCATTCTTTAAAGTGATTAGTTCTCTTGTAACTATAAGGTTTAATGTATTCGTGATTCTCTGCGTGGTTCCATTCTGGCAGTTCAGATATATTAAACTTTTCGGTAAGACCGCAAGTATAACAAATTAATAAACCAGATGATGTATCCTGAACAGTATTTCCCTGACATTCTTTACAGACGTACACTGCTTTACCGCGTTCTACACAAATACCAGATTCTTCTGGAAAGCATTTGGCCATATACATCTTGTAGACTTCTTCTTTGTTATTTTGTGAATCTAACGAAATGTATTTGAATATTTCTCCGTCGTTGTTACATTCGGTTGTGTATTCCTCAGAGTCTATTTCTTTTATAAAGTCCATTGACTTGAAAAGATATTCTGATAGTTGTCTTTCCGACTCTATGTCATCTATTTTGTCTTCTAGTTCTTTTAGTTTAGTGTCAATATCCCGATTAAATTTATTAACCGATTTAGCTTTGTATAGTAAATTTAACTCGGATTTATACTTGTTTAAATTTTTTTTCTCTGTTTCTATAGATTCTATAGTTTGATCGTGCTTTGATATTATAGACATTCTTGAATCTGTGTGCGCGATTTTTTTAGAAATCTTAAAAGAAGACATTATAAAAATAATAGGTTATTCTTTTAAACACATTTAATTTAAAAATATATTATATACTTAAAAATGCAATGTTAATATCTTATTCAAAAGATTTTACCGTTAAATGTATTAAAAATTTATGTAAAATTAAGGGTATACGTTATGTTTCCAATTACAGTAAAGATTATTTACTCAATTTATTAAACAATTTTAACGCGGCTAAAATTATACAAGCGAAATTAAGAAGTAAAATAATGATGGACACATTCTGTCCTATATGTCACGAATCTCTAAAGTACCCGTTTGTTTCGATAAAAGTAAACGACAAATTTTTTTACTATAATTTTTTTACATTAGTAGAATATCTCAATAAAACCCACGACTTTAGAGATCCGTGTACGCGCCAAGTTATAAAAGACAAGAAATTGATACAAATTAATAAATTAATTAGATACTACTACGGAAAAACTACTAATAAGATATTAATATCAAAAAGCATGATTAAAACAACCGATCTTAATATAATAACTTATTGTTTATATGATATAATTAATGAAATGCATAACAAAAATGTAACCCTTGAAGAAATATATCATAACATTTTGCCAAGATTTATATACTATATAAATTACCTAATTAAAAATCACCCTAAAGAAGATTCTGAAATAATTTTAAATGCATGCAAAGAAGCTGTTAACAATACAGTAATTTTAGATTATATACAGCTTGTAGAGATAATAAATTACTAAAAAATATCAATATAAAGAAAACTTACTATTTAATATAAAGAAGCGATGATTGATTTTTGTAAAATTTGCGACCCAAAATGCAAACATAATGATTGTATATGTAATGAAAACTTTAGATATTTTTATGACATATACAATGAATTACAGGCGATCAACAGTTTAGAAAAATTCAATTTATCTAAAAATTGGAGCATCTCTACTATGACCATCTGTTGCGGTTTTAATAGTTCTATAAATTTGGAAAAGTACACGAAGATGTATTGCGAAGAAATAACAGGTAGGTCTTTTTATAACTGTATTAATACGTATACAGGTGTTAAATACCAAAATAAAAACAGGGTGTCTATTAAAATATTCTCTAACGGAAACATGCAATTAGCGGGTGTATTAAATGTAATGTCTGCGACATATGCTATACGTAAGATATACAGAAGACTTTTAAATCTAGAAGCTTTTGATTCTGAGGCTTTTATATCCAATGTAAGAATTTGCATGATTAATTCTGACTTCAAAATAGATAAAAACATAAAGCAATCAAATGTGTGCAAATTTTTGGACTTGAAAGAATTGGAACATGTTAAGATGTACTCTTTCAATCCAAGTAAGTATCCCGGAATAAATATTAAATTTTCAAATCCTTATAACGAAAAAATAATAACATGCGCAATGTTCAGACCAGGGAGTATAATAATAACCGGAGGCAATGACATAAACTCTTATAAATTTGTACTGCACCAAATTTTTAATTTGTTACAAAATAATAATAGTTTTTTATATTAATGGTAACATCTAATGTTAACCTTATATCAAATAAATAATATAATAGAATCAAATGTGTCTTGTAATGTATCTCATAAGATAGTAAACGCTTTTACAAATAAATGCTTTATTCACTCGTTTATAACAGGTTTTTATAAATGTAATGAAATTTTCGATAAAAGTACCTTTATAGTAGCTTTGATTTATATGTACAGATATAATAAAGAATGTAAATTAACTTATGCGAATATTAAATTAGTTCTAGAAACATGTTTAATATTAGCTAATAAATACTGTACTGATTTTGAAATCAGGGACTCTGGTCCCTTAGAAGTTCACTTGTTGAAGACAATAGATTGGAATTTATACATATCACAAGATGAATACAACTATTACCACAAAAAAACACTCGAATTAGATTAATCTTCTTCATCTATTACCGAGAGATCTTTATTTACAGGATCGCTCTTAATTTCACTAATAACTGGGAACTGTTCAGCGTCACTATCCTCGTCTATTTCAAGGTCGGTTTCTGGGGTTGCTTGAATTTGTTGAATTTCTTCAATTTTTGGCGTTTCCTGTGTATTTTTCTCAACGCGATCCTTAATGTTATCTACATCTTTAGACAATTCAACTACTCTATTATATAACTTGTAGACCAAAAAAGCCAAAATAGCTAAAATGCATACAAAACAAACAGAGGAAACTAGAGTAAAATCTTCAACGGCAGGTTTTTCGATACCCATTTATTATACCGAGAATGTTTTAAATATCGATATAAAACGAATTACTCGGGGTCGTCTACATCATTGTCTTCGCCTGGAATATCTATACCCGCATAAAATGTAGTTCGTTTTAGAACTATACCAGAATTAATAGGATACTCACGACTACCCTGTTGGATAATTTTGATGTTATTGTTAATAAATGTAGACATGAAATAATCTTTTGTAAATTGTTCTCTGGGTAAATTATTTTCTCGGCAGTGATCATTAAATGCTTGAGTAAATACTTTCATTGGAATATACAACTTTTTATCAAATACTATCTTACCAGATTTTAAGAAATTTTGAAGAGAATTTGTAGTTTGTTCCATCTCTTCTTTGTTTTCGTGAAAATACCTCGGAAGTATATTCCAGATACCCTTTTTCCCGTGTACATTCAAAGCGTTATAATACCCACGAATACACAACTTCAATATAAAAGGAAGTTCTTTGAGAAGCTTTTTGTCAATTTCAGTGTCTGTGTTCATTACTTTCTTCCAGAAATTAACTACAGCGGTTCTGCGAGATACACTTTCTGAGTTATTTTTGTACCTCATAATTTTATTGCCACCCATAGTCATTGGGACTTTCCAGTCTATTGTTTCGTCACTCTTATACTTTTCAGCGTAAGTATTTCGTCCTCCTTCTACTATAAGCTGCCAATCAGTTTGTTCCATTTTGAAATTTTCGGCTATCTCAGGTGCAAGCACCATGAACTTGTTAGCATGTGGTTTAATACCAAATTTAGCGTCAATATTATTAGCAATTACACCAACGTCTTCTTCGTCGTAAAACTTTTGCAGGATCTTCATTAGAATAGTACTCTTGCCAGCACCTGCCTGACCGAGTAGATAAAGAAGTACCTGCCAGTTATCCAGTTCTCCGATGTCAAAACACATTCTTCCCATAAATGCACACAGCCACTTTTGAACTTCTTCTGTGAACTCCTGATAATCAAGAAGACTTTTGAATGTAGGACAATGATCCATTATTTTAAACCAGTCTTCGTCTGAGTATTTTGCGAAATTATTAAAATTGGTTTCATGATATTTACAAGCGACTGAGAAGTTAGTTATATATGGATGAGATTCGCCATATGGTACAAATATATCAGAATAAACAGGTGTTTCGTCCGGACCGGCGATGTTATATTTTGTAATGTAGTTGCCATTCTTAAATGCAAAAAGATGACGATCTTTTACGAGCAGGGGCAGTTCGGGGCCAACAAACTCGTTAAAGTATTTTTCAGCGTTGTTTATGTTGCTTCCTCCGCTAGCGGTAGCATTCTTCCATTGATTAAAATTAATTTTATGATCTGTTTTTTGATAAATGTATTCCTTTACTGTACACTGTTTTTTCCAAGCGTGCGTATTGTTACCCTTTTTAATAATAGGTTTATAAAGATTCCCGCCGCATTTTGCAAAACCTTCTTCAGAAAGAAGTTCTAGAAAATACAAAAGAAGACATTGGTAAGGTGTCTTTTTAGAATCGTCTGTAAATCGTGTGTATTTAAATAGGACATCTGGGTCCTCATTAAATAGTGCATTGTGACTTGGATCGAGTGTTTTAAATAGAAGATAAGTATCACGAATAAGTCTTTCAGAATAAAAAATAACTTCGTATAGATTGTCCCAGCGACTTGAATATTCTTCGAAATCATCCACACATGTCTTGAATTTAGTATAAACTAATGTAGCTTCAAATATAGCTTTTTCTAGTTCTATTTGAAGAACCGAAGTGTCTATTCCATCAATAGACGTTATATTCAATCTTTTACAAGCATCTTCTATTATATTTTTTTTACTAACTGTCCATTTAACACTAAGATCCTCAAAATATCTCATAATTTCCTTTTCGTTCGCATTTTTGACACGTTCTTTAATTTCGTTACTCCAAGGACGATTAGTTTCTAGAATAGACATTCGCTGATATAATTTTATATAAAATATTTTTTTATATGATTTTTTAATCAATATTGTTTTTAGGAATTTATACTCGTTAATACTTGTAAAAAATATTATTTATGTATTAATAATGAAGAAATGAAAATGCCGGCTTTTCTAATTTTCAATAAAAACGGCGAAATTGAAGAAAAAAGCACTAAATGTGTTACATTTGACAGTGAATTGTTCCCAGAATATGAACATTATAAAAGATACGATGAGTATATAATCTTGTATAATGTTGAAAATGGTAGTAAAAATTTAACGTCCTTTTACTTCACCGAGGATAAGTACACAACCGATGTTGCTGTACTTAAAACAGACGCCCTTAAAATTAAAAACTTAACTTATAAAATGTACGCAAGAGAGATCTCTAAAATTAAGATTGAACCCAATGATTATTCTGATTCTGATTCAGAGTCTGAGATAGAAGACATCTGTCCATTTACTTATTAGTCTACTTGGCTTTTAACGATCTATTAACAGTTTTTTCACGACCCTCTATGTATATGTAATCGTGGAGAAATTTAGCTTTTTCTTCTGGGTTCATTCCATGAGTTTTATCTGTATCTTCTGAAAAATATTTATATATTCTATCATAAACGTCCCCTTTAGACACTTGTTTGACGCTTTTAGTATTCTTAAGTTCATAGGAAGCAGTATCAATATTACATGCATCTAGTTCATTAATTTCCATAAAAGATAAAACCTCTGCCTGTTTTTCTTGCTTAACCTTAGTAAGTTCTTTGATTTTATCCTGTAGAGGTTTTATTTTCTTTTTAAGTTCTTTGATTTGAGCTTCTAAATCACTGAATTGTGTTACGTCGTTTTTAAAAAATTGTATCTCCTGATCTGAAACGTTTAACATTTAAATTTAACTAAGTTATTTTTTTAAATTAATTACCGATTTTTTGACAGATTAAATATAAATAAATCGCATTTAATAACAGTAGAACTGTTATAATTATGCAGTAAAATTTTATAGGTAATGCTACTTCATTTAATGTATCCTTTATTTTTGCTTGTCCCTCTTCGTCCAAAAATTTAGATAACATTTATCTTTTGATGTCTGATTATATTTTTAATCGCTAAATGCACCGACGTCTTCAAAATCTTCGCAATCATCCCCGGAATCGTAATTATCTACGTCGAATGTATTATCTTCTTCGTCGGATTCTGAATCTGATAAGAGAACTTCTTTGGGTTGTTTTTCTTCTGATTGTTTCGTTTCTTCTTCGTCGTCGTTTATCAGCAATTTTGTTTTCTTATTAACATCCGTTTTCTTTTTCTTCTTAGATTTGATTTTAACTTCTTCAGTCAATCCTAAGTAATCTGGGTATTCTACGAGTCTTATAGGTAAATTATTTTTCTTCTTTGGTTTTGCGATACAATCTTCTGCTACTCTACATTTTAAACTCTCGAGTGTTTCTGTTTCTTCGAAGTACAACTTAAAATTTAATTTATTAAGTAAAAAATTGATATTTGCTATATAATTAGCGCGATATTTCTTTGAAAAGTTTTGTGTAATCTGACCCAAATGAATATATTTAATGAGTTCATCTTTATACGTTTTCTCAGCATTTACATTTACGGTTTTTTGAGACATCCTTGGTGAATTTTCTTTTGCATTTGACTCAGTTGTTACATTTTTTACATTTTTTACATTTTTTACATTTTTTACATTTTTTACATTTTTAATGTCTGATATGTAATTGCATACAATTAGATCGCATTTGGTTCTTTTCTTGGACTCTATCATCGCATATCCGCATTTGTACACATCGTATCTTTTGCCTTCATAAAACCACTGGTAATAAAATGCATTATACCCGCAGTCACACTTCATTCTACAAATTCAATTTTTAATTTTATGTTTAGTTACAATTAAAAAATGCAATAATTAGAAAACCCGGGAACATAACGTATAAATATAAAGGTGTATTTTATACAATATTACGTTATACAATTCAATACATTATGGACAGAGTAAAGCAGCTTGAAATTATCCAAGAGGAGTGCAAAAAGGTTTTCGAAAAAAAGAACAAAGACTATGGAGATGCGTTTGCTAAACACGGAACAGTAGGTGTACTTGTGAGAATTGCAGATAAAATGTCTAGGTTTACAAATATTTCCAAAAAAAGTCTTGATATTTCTGTGTCAGATGAAACTCTAAAAGATACTTTAATGGATTTGCACAATTACGCTGCAATGGCTATAATGTGTATGGAAGACGAAATTAGCATGGTTTAATATAATTTATTGCATAAAAAAACAAAAGGTAAAATAATATTAAATTAAAATGTATAAATGTATAAAAATATAAATGTATAAATGTATGCAGAATTACTCTGAGGTCTCGAATTTAATTTTTGAACAGATTAGAACCGGAAAGATAAACGATTTAGAATTCTCTGGTCCAACAGAAGAAAATTTAAGAAAATTTCACAATTGGATAAAACAGCAATTGATTTTAGAATCAAAAAGAATTACAGAAGGTACAAAACTTTTGGACGTGGCAGTGGGTCGTGGAGGAGATATATTCAAGTGGACAAAGGCAAAATTTAAGTATGTGACAGGGTTTGATTCTGATAGTAGATCTATATACGAAAGAAATCATTTTGATGGAGCTATAAAACGTTACAATAGTGTAAAATCACAAATGAACGTTCCAAAGTGTTATTTCTGGAATATGTCTGCTACTAATCCTGATATATTAACTCTTTTAAACGGTAAAGACAGTAATTGTATTTATGATGTGGTATCTTGTCAATTTTCATTTCACTATTTCGTAGAGGACATCGACATTGTATTGAATATGATATCTAAAAAACTAAAATCAAAAGGATTATTTATTGGAACTGCGACAGATGGAGACTTAATTAGAGAAAACCTAAAAGAAAGTGACACAATTGACAAAAGTGCTATTTACATAAAAAAACTAGACGATAAAATGTATGAATTTTCCTTAATTTCAGAAAAAACATCTCGAGAGACATATTTTGAATACCGAGGTGTTTCTAAAGAATATTTTTTATCGAAGAATTTTTTAATAGAAAAGTGTAAACAATTTAATATGCACCCATTACGTGTAATGAGTTTCCACGAATGGAACGCTAATTACACGGGTATTGAAATGTCCACAAACGAGATGGTGTGCAGTTTTTTAAATTTTAGTTTTATCTTCCAAAAGTATTAATCTTTACATCCTCGCCATTGCCTCTGCCTCTTCAACCGCCGCCCGCGCCGCCTGCACTGCAACACGTGCCTCCGCTCTCGCCGCCACTACTCTCACCACCCTATCGCCGACCTCCTCTTCCACCGCATCCCGGTTTGCTGCTATCTCCCTCTTCGTCGCAAGGAATCTCTTGTAATTATACACTTCTCTCCAATAATCATCTATCCCTGGGCAAGATGTAGATCCAAAAATTGCACTAGCGTTGCAAAACGACGCATTTGCATAGTCTTTGAAATTGGTAGCTTCTTGCATAATTTTAATATACGCTGAGCTGTTTGCATTTTCATTAGAGCATGTTATAATCTGTTCTATGTAACTGTTCACAACAGTTAGAACAAGCCTCCATATATTATTATAAGCGTGTGTCTTTTTTGTCTTTTTATCTACCTGTTGTATAGAACGTTTCCATTGTGCTTTTCCTATATCGTTGAGAAGATATTGAACTCTTAGACTTCTCAAATGATATTCATTATCTTCATCACGGTGGTCTAAAAGGTTAAGTTTAAATTCTACATGTCTATAGAACCTATATAGAAGTTGAAAACGTCCTATCATATTTCTATCATTGTGAAACACGTTTGAGATTATTCTTGTTATGGTATAGTCATCGAGTTCGACACCGCACAGAATTTCACGATTAAATTCATGTGGGTTTCTGTTGATTTGTTGTCCGGTTTCTCTCAACCATCGAAAATACTCTGGATTGTGATTATAACCAGTAATACGTACACCTGTTTTCCATGAAAACTGAATGTGACATTTAATACACCACATTTGGTCACAACCATCTATCTTAGAAATCATCTCTCCGCAACCAGGACAAGGTTTAGATTGTCTATTAATAGCTTTAACAGTTGCCTTGGTATCTTCATCGCATATATGATCTTTCCCTTTAACTTCCATGCAATGTCTACAAAACTTAGTGTCGCACAGCGAACAGAAGTATTTAGAATCAAGGAAACCTTTACATTCACTAGACGGACACTTAATAGTAAAATTATCAACAGCTGTTACTGGTGCTGTACCAGATCGGTGTTCGTTAATTTGACGTCTGTAAGTATCAATTAAAGCTCTCTGGTCTTGCTGTATTTTTTTAATACGGTTAAGTTCTATATTCGCCTCAGCCATTCTTTCTGTAATATCTCTAATATTCTTCTCTTTAATTGCTTCGCCTTGTGTTTCAGGCAAAAGAGAAATCTGCCGTTCAAGAAAAAGATTCTCAGAGAACTCTTTTAAGTCTTTATTTACAAATTTCTTAGTAAGATTTTTGTTAATAAAATCTCTATCCCAAGGATTCTTGCAAAACATACACATTGGATCTTGTGTTCCACTAAGAATAAACGTCTGACAACAGCTTCTACACGCAGATTCATTTGTTTCACATCCTTTGCATACAACTTTAAGATGGTTAGAATTATTAAATTTTTCACAACAAATAGAACACTCCATCGTATACTGTTAAATATGTATACTTCAACTTTCTAAGTAAATTAATTTTCTGTAATAATTATATGGAGACGGCCGGGCTCGAACCGGCGACTTTAGGCTCATAAGACCTACGCTCTAACCAACTGAGCTACGCCTCCATATAATTATTTAATAAAATTATTCATTTATTCTTTAAACTGATTGACTACTTAAATTAGTAATCTCTTCTTTTTTAATTTTAACATCAATGTACTCGTTTAATAGTTCATCGTAAGTTTCTTTAAGTTCATTGTACTCATCTAGTTTAGTTGTGTACTTATTTTCCAAATCTCTATTAATTTCAAACAACTCCTCGTTTTTTTCGTAAATGGTATTATTTGTGGATACCAAATTGTCATTGTGTTTTTGAAGTGAATGGTAATCTTCAAGTAATCTATCATAACAATTATAGATATCTGAATAATTTTTATAAATGAAATTATGTGAACACAACGATCTTTTTAATTTATTAAGGTTTTCTACTAATGAACGTCTCAACGAAGAAATTTCTTCATTCTTTTTCTTAATTTCTACTTCTTTTTCACGCCTATATCTTCTACTCGATCTAATGTTGTAACGAACTGTTCGGTCCGTAAACGTGTGATGTTTTACCATTTGTTAAATATCAATAAGTTATCTCTTTAAATCTGTGTATCATTTTGTGTAATAATTTGGAAATTAAAATGAATTTAAATTTGTAAATGGCGCCAGATCCTGAATTAACTTCTAAGGTTATGAGATTAAAATGGAAAAAGGGTATATCTTTATCCGAGGCTTGGGAAAAGGTAAAAAGACCAAAGAAAAAGAAAACGGATACAAAAGTTAAGAAACCTGTAAAGAAAGACACTAAAGAAAAGAAACTCGTCAAGAAAGACACTAAAGAAAAGAAACCTAAGAAAGACACTAAAGACAAGAAACTCGTTAAGAAACCAAAGAAAGACGCAGATGGTAAGAAAAAACCCACTGATTCTAAAAAGAAAATTAAATCGCGTGATTAATTGTAAATGTAATTGTAAATGTAATTGTAAATGTAATTGTAAATGTAATTGTAAATGTAATTGTAAATGTAAATGTACAAGTACTTAAAAGTAAAATACAATTATTATTAATATGAAAGGACGTAAAGTTTCTATTGATAATGATTTGAAGAAAAAGTTAACAGTTGTTCCTTTTATTCCGGGTGCTCCTGTTCCTATAAATTATGCAGTTTATAAACTAACAAACAAATTTATGTATATCCCAAGATATTATAACGACACTGGTGAAATAATATTGAATGATGTCACAAAAGCCGATATTAATATAAACACCGAACCTAGGGAATATCAAAAATCGGCTATTAAAATAATTCACGAAGAAATTCTTAAGTCTGACTCTTGTATTGCTTCTTTATACACCGGTTGGGGTAAAACATTTGCGAGTTTATACATTGCGAGCTTATTAAAAGTTAAAACACTCGTGATTGTAAACAAAGAGTCTCTTCTGGAACAATGGTCCGAGCAAATAATTAAGTTTCTGGGGTTCAAACCTGGTATAATTCAAGCGAATAAAATTTGCACAGAACCAGATGTATGTATAGGTATGATACAAAGTATATCAATGAAAGAATATCCTTCTGGTACATTTGATTGTTTTTCGTTTACAATATTTGACGAGACTCATCATTATTGCAGCAAGGTATTCTCTAATGCTTTTTATAAAATAGGTTCAAAATACAATTTGGGTCTCTCTGCTACACTTAAACGTGCAGATAAACTAGAATATGTTCTTGAATGGTTTCTCTTTAAACCTGCTATTAACGTTCAATTACTCATAATAGAACCAGAGATACATATTCACAATTTTTATGAATATCCAGATAATACTATTAAGTATATGTATAATGGCAAAGTAAATTCTCCCGCGAGTATAACGAGTATATCGGAGAACCAGAAGAGAACTGAATTTATAATTAATTTAATAAAAGAATGTTACATATCTAATCGTAAAATATTAGTCTTAACGGATAGAAAAGCACACTGCGACTTCATGTATAATAAATTACACGGAATGTATTCAGTTGGAATATACTACGGTGGTATGAAACAGGAAAATCTTAAAAAATCAAATGAATGCAGAATAATTCTAGCGACGTATCAAATGGCAGCAGAAGGTTATGATAACCCAGCTTTAGATACTTTAATTTTAGCTTCACCAAAATGTAATGTAGAACAAGGTGTCGGAAGAATACTGCGTAGAAAAAATGAGAACGCTGCACTCGTTATAGACATAAATGATTGTATTTCTGTATTCAACAATTGGAATAGAAAAAGACAATTATTTTATAAATCTAAAAAATTTAATGTATTATTTAAAACCGAACAAGTCACCGAAGACACCAATGTCTTCAAAGAGTATTGTCTTAGAGACATCTAAAGAGTATTGAGGACATTACCAACGTTTGGCATGGGTCTCATGCGTGTTTCGAGCCGGGAGCCCAAATTGTTCGCCTCCGCCGCGGCCAGCTCCGCCGTGATGGCATCTTGCACCGACAATGATACCGCCGCGTTATCTGCATCAAGCGCAGCTTGATTTGCGGTCCGCTGAGCCTCTATAGTTGCCGCTCGAGCTCTCGCCGCCGCTGCTCTACGACGAGCATAGGATACCATGTCCGCGGTGCTTTGCCCGATATCTCCGTCGATCACTCCGTCGTTCCGGTCCTGGCGAGCGCGTCGCCTCGTGGACGCAGCCTCTCCTTCCAATGCATTGCCAGCGAACGTATCGACGCGCTGTCCTAAGGCATTGAAAGTAGCTAAGTCACCTGTAAACTCATCTGCTTGTACTGATGTACCTCTTGGTCTGTTGTAAGCTCCGCCTAACGCATACAATGTATTATTGGGTGGGACATAATACGGCGAATCTGGAGTGAGAATGTTGCGAAGATCACTTCGGCTAGCTCCGGCAATAGGTTCCTTGTCGTAGCCGTATAGATTTTGTCCGAGTATCGACTGAGGGGCATCATTGGGAAGAGTACCATAGATGGAATCTCTACGAGCAGGCATCCCACCTCTACCCGGATTTACTCCTAAACCATGGGCGTTCATATGACCGGCTCCGTCTTTTCTAATATTAGTTCCTCTGCGTGCAATGCGCTCAAAATTTTCTCCTCTGGCCATAAACACCACGGCAATTGCAATCATGAAGAAGATAGTGGCACCCACCATTAACCTTGATAAAGCATCCATTGTTCTTTTTAATTTTAATTAAACATTTTTTTTTATAAATAATTATAATGATTGAATAAATTTAATAAACTAATATATATTCTTCTAAGGTATAATAAGAGAATTCCCCGAAATTAAAATTGGTGCATCGGGATTAATTGGATTCTGCGGTGGATCGACTGGATCGGCTGGGTCGTCTGGGCCGTCTGGATCGTCTGGGCCGTCTGGATCGTCTGGGCCGTCTGGATCGTCTGGATCGTCTGGATCGTCTGGATCGTCTGAGTCGTCTGGATCGTCTGGATCGTCTGGTTCAACTGGAACGGTTGGATCATCACTAAAACCGCCAGATATATACAATATCGCAGCAGTTGCAACTACAATAAGACTAATACTCAATAAAATTATTGGAAGCATTGTTATACATATTTTAAAGTAATATTTTTAAAATGAAATTAATCTTACAAAGTGCCACCGAACGCGATACCTGTACCTCCCCACCCCCCTTCGCCGCCTTGATCGCTAGCAAATGGACATCCAGTGGTATCAGGATTACTTACACAGTAATCAGCAACCGTCGTTTGTGAGCTACATGCAAGACACTCCGCTGTCATAGCTCTGCAACACATAACGGGATCGTTAATTTCTGAAACAATCTTATCACCTAACCCATCTACGACATCTTGCGTGTGAAATGTATAATAGTAATACATTATTAGAAATACAATTGTTAAAATAGCTAAACCTATTAATGATTTATTCATCTTGTTATACATTATATATAATAAATTATTTTGTATTATATATAATATATTGTATATTGTAAATTAGAAATGGATCAGGTATTTACAAGAGAGCGCTTGATTACGTTGATAGTAGTGTTTTTTATAACGGGTTTCTGGGATATAATCCTAAGAGCTATGTCCGAAGGTAAACTTTCATTCTTTGGTATTGAAAAAATGAAATGGGTAACCACATTAAAAGCTTATTTTGAGCATCATACTCTATTAGGAGCAGCTTTAATAGCAGCCTTTGTTGGCGCGATAGCTTATATTCTTATAATTTACACATATGAAACTCTAGATGTTAATAATAAGTTGTATCAGTTCATATGGGCATTTTTAATATCAGGATTGGTTGGTATACCAATGAGACTTTCTGGATTATTTCCAATTCTAGATGAACACTATTATAAACCTCTCGGATTTACTTATTCTTTTATAACTGATGGAATGTCTGGAGCCGTTGTGGCTATTACGTTATTTATTTTACAATTATATATTATATATTAAGTAATAATAAATGTCGGAAATACAGATCTTGGTAAAGAGTCTTCGCTCAAAAAAATACTACACGAGACTTATGGAAATTCTTGTAGTAAACGGGTTATTAGATATATTTGAAGAAGAATTAAAAGATGGTAAGATAGATTATTTACCTCTCACTCTAAATTTACTTAAGTTCCTTGAAAAGAATAAAAAACATTATAGAAATTTTAGTTCAGATAAATTTGAAAATATAATAATACTTTCGATAGATGAAGTTTTAAATAAGAAATTTAAAATAGATCTAGACGAAGAACAGTTAAAAATGGTTCTAGAAATAGTTAAAAATTCATACTTATTTAAAACTAGTATAATTTTTGTAAAAGATGTATTAATTAAATTATATTATAAATTTAAATGTAATTGTAAACCCTGTTACAACGCTGACGTTGTTGAGTTCGAGGCTTACTAATTTTTCGGAGCTAAACAATACTTAATTTGTCCTAAATTTGCCACGTTGTATAAAATTGTTAATGGATAATTAGTTTTAAGGTATATTTCTACTGTACCACACAAATTAGTAGATTTTGTAAATAACTGAATATATTTAATGTTATATATACCAGACTGTTCTTCGGTGTTAACAATTTCATTATTTGTTTCATTTATCTTAATCATCTGCTCTGCAAAATCTCCTACGGCTTTAAGAGTTAGATTATTTAAATTAGATATAAATTCTATTTCAGAAGAAATGTTAGCAAGATCTGAAATGTAAGTCTGAAAATCAGAAGAAGGCATTGTAATATAAGACTCAAATTCTATATCCGGAATGTTATATATCTTTTCATCCATATCCAAAAGTTTAATTTTACTGGTGATTGTAGACTTTTTATCGCTATTTTGCGATTCTATGTACATACTATTTTCATCTTTTTTGTAAATTGTAAAAGAAATAGTATCAGTGTGTTTTATACCTTTTAGTATTTTAAAAACAGACAGTAAATTAATTCCTATATTAACTGGTCTCTCGCAAATGTATTCTTCAAATTTATCATTCATTAGATGCAAATTTACGATAGCTGTTTGAGTTCCATCTATAGTTGTTAGTTTTAAGCCAGAAGAATCGCCTTTAAAATTTACATCGGATAAAATGTTTTTAAGAGATTCAAATAGAATTCTTATAGCATTTGTTTGAACAGTTTTAAATCTAAATAAAATCTCGTTATCAGACATTATTTGGATTTAAATTGCGTTTATCTTTTAAGTTAATTTAATTTAATCTTCTTTCATAATGTTATCATAAAGTTCAATTTTATGTTCGTCACGTGGATCTACCGCTGCATGACGTTTCCATATTAATCTACATGGTAACTCTTTTAATATACACTTTTTGCCATCAATAGGCGTATCATTTGAAATCATCATTAGACTTCCATTTTTAAAATCAAAACTATCAAAGTCTGGATGATCTGCAAGCGCGTCTTCTAGTTTAATTGGATCGTGTCTGTCGTTGTAAAAATTGCACAAAGGACCCAAATATGGAGTAACATAATTAGTTACCATGACACCGTTTAGAATTATTGTTTCTGGATAATATGGAAATTTAGGTTCAGAAACTTTAAATACATATATTGGAAATGTAATATCTTTATCGTATGTTATATACTTCATAAATTTACCATTGAACATGTATTCAATAATTATATATTTAATTTTGTTGTCTTCGTCTATATCTGCAACTTCTTCATTAGTGAGTTCTAATTTATTTATATCAGTTCCATCTTCAAATTTAATTCTATAACACAATAGCGTATACTCATCTTCTTCATAAACATCGTCGAAAGATTTCATAACTAATGGATAAAATATCCTATAAATTTTACGCATGATGTATCCTATAACTCCGATTGTTGTAAAAGTATATAATGCCCACATTTAATTACATTATATAAAGAATTCTTTAAATTTATTTATAAATGGATGAAACTATTAAAAGACGTGGACGTAAAAAGATAACCCCCGAGAACAAAGAAGTTATTCCAGAACAGGAAGAAGAACCTGTTAAAAAGAAAAGAGGTCGCAAAAAGAAATGGGAAACAACTCCTTTTAAAAACAATTATTCGACAGACGGAAACGAAAGAGTGACATTTAAAGAATCAAATAATATTGACACGGAAAAATATAACACAAACGCCTTGAATTTTGGAAATTTATGCATAAAAGTGCACGATAAAGAAGTCGATCAAGACACAAATTTAGATAATTATTTTGTGAGTAAGAAAACGACCAACTGTGAAATTGAACTTTCAAGTGACGAAGAAGACACATGCAACGTTAAAAAAGATAATATCAAAACTTTAAGACAATATACATCTGATTCAAATTTATCTGATGTAAAACTTAAGGTAACAGAAATAAGGTGTTTTTACTGTCATCACACGTTTGATAATCCTCCATTTTACTTACCCTATGATTATTCAAACGTATTAGATAGATATAAATTGTTTGGTAATTTTTGTTCACCTAATTGTGTAAAAGCTTATTGCATTAATAACAAAACATTTCAGAATAAAACTCACTTAATTGGACAATTTTATAGAAAATTATTTGGACCAGATTTTAGAATTGTCCCTGCTCCAAGTATATTGAATCTAAATAGCTACGGTGGGAAAATGAGTATAGAAGAATTTAGAAAATCCTTATATACAAATTCTAGATACACTATAAACAATATTAATTCTAAGGTCATACATATAAACTAGTCTAGTTACTAAACAATTTTAAGGCTATTAAAATTAAAATAGTAAGACAAATAAGGATATAATTATTGTTAGTCTTATCTCTATACATATTTGTTCTGTGCATAACTATTAGTTTATCGTCTAATGATAAATTATTAAAATTATTCTCTATAATAACCCGATACGCACTTCTTAGGGCTTTTTTATTGGTAAATGGTGTTTTATAAACATCGTCGAAAATTTGTTGATCAGTAAGACCAACTTTATCCATTGATACCTGATGATTATAGTGATCATTGTTACCCATTAAGGAATCTATTGAAATATGTGAAACGGGAGCAACGTGCTCAACCTGAGGGATACTCGAAATTGTTTTAATAGTTGCTGCCTGTTTTATAGAGCAGTCCATTGGGGGTTCTTCGTAGCTATAGTTGGGTTCTGGCTCGGGTTCTCTTGTAACGCTTTTATAATATAAAACCATTTATTTATTTGTTATATTATAAAAGATATAATTTTTTTTTAAAATATTCTATAAATTAATCGATCTTTTCCCTTTTTGGTTTATTATAACTTCTTTGGATGTTTCAATTGAACCACTTGATTCAGAATCGCTATCTCTTAACATACCAGACAAATTCATAGACGGACCGGAAATTTCTTTTGTTGATACTCCCGCTACCGCTTGTTTTTGTGTACCCTGTTGGGACATCGCTGCAGATATGTTCTTCATTATTTCTGAATTTTGCAAATCATTCATACCGTTTGGCATAGCAGAACTGAATAATGATTTAGTTACGTGAAACATAAATGCGCTTCCTACAAGTGTTACTAATAATTGCAACTCAGGGGGTAATTCTGCCCTGTTTTTATACTTTTCATGAAGTTGTGCGAATACACTTTCGTAGTCATCCAAATTTTCCATAACAGACTCCGACCATCCATCTAACTTAGCGCCTAGTGGGTCGAAGCGTTTATTAGCAAATTCGAGACCTGTAACCGCAGCCATTAAAATCTTTTGTTGAAATTTTACACTTACGTCAATTTCTGCGTTATTTTTATGAAGTTCTAATTCAAAACGAAGATCAGACAACTTAGACGACATTGAATATTTTTTTGTAAGAACTATGCCTTTCTTTTCTAAGGCAAGAAGCTTAAGTAGAATTTCCTGCTTATCAAGTTTAGGATCTCTCTTTGATTTCTTGGAAGAAACAGATCCAGAATCTGAATAGTCAGAATACTCTGAACCTTCTTCAGAACCTTCGGCTTCCGAACCGGAGACGTCGCTTTCATCTGAATCTTCTTTTTCAGTTCGTTGTTTTGTCTTTGAACTATTAACAAAATTTTGGTAATCATCTGGGTTAAACTTAGAGCTACTTTTCACAGAACTCGTTTTGTGTTTGTTTTTATGATCATGGTTTTTTGGTGTACTAACTTCCGGTTCAATCGTGCTACCAGAATCTACTGAATCATTGTCCGATTCAGAGTCTTTTATTATGTCTATACCTCCTACGCTAATTGGATTTTTAACGCTAACAGTCGGTCTGGATGTTTTATCCGTTTCAACCTTAATTTTTGGTACAAACCCGCTCATATTATATTCTTTTGTTTCTTTTTTTTTACATTTCTGCGAACGAGTAAATAATAAATTAACAGGACCTTTTATACTGTAATTATGTATTATTTCATTCATACATAATACATTTACACATTTATAATGTATATATTTTGTTTTTTTAAATTAAAGAGTATAAAAACAAAATGAAATATTATTGTAAATGATAACTAATAATATTATATACGCGGCGGGTATTTTGTTTTATTCAAAATCTATAGATCAAACACCCTATTTTCTTCTCGGTAAAGATTTTGAAAATCGTTGGTCTAATTTTGGCGGAAGATGTGAACTAAGTGATAAACGCGATTCTGAAGTTACGGCAGCAAGAGAGGCTTGGGAAGAAACTTTAGGAGCGGTATATGATTACGATAGTTTAAAAACCTTGATTAAAAATAAATGTGTAAAATGTATAACGTCGAGAACCCCTAGTGG
>Ga0209336_10000454_pt1 | contig 21047 bp, 31 predicted proteins | sample LinPmetageLP32_FD_184042 | JGI IMG/M metagenome (GOLD analysis project Ga0209336, IMG submission 184042) | Marine viral communities from the Pacific Ocean - LP-32 (SPAdes) (version 2) | ecosystem: Environmental > Aquatic > Marine > Oceanic | place: Pacific Ocean | collected 2009-08-23 | reverse complement strand
ATAAAATAATATGGCTAATCACACTAAAACAATAACATTAACAGATTTACAACAAAAGATTCTGTCTAATGATTTATACAACGACACCGACAATGCTGGCATTGATGTATGGCTGCAAGGAGCAATAGATGGTAAAATTAATAATTCTTGGAAGCGCATGCAACAAGAGTGGACAACTAAGTTAATGAACGATGATTCATTTACTGATTCAATTCCCTCTAACCAAGCAGACTTTGTAGCACTAGTAACAGCTCGTGCTGATTATAAAAACCGTAAAGCTAGAGACGATAGCTAAAGGATAGTATGCCATATTTAGGAAAATCACCATCACAAGCAGTTAGAAGAAGATACCAATATGTGGTATCAGCTAATGCTACTAGTGTTTCAGGCTCTGATGCGAATGGCAATACTTTATTATTTAGTGATGGCGAATATGTTGATGTCTATTTAAATGGTGTAAAATTAAAAGCAGACACTGACTATAACACTAGCACAGCAAACACAATCGCAAGTTTAAGTGCATTAGCAGCAAGTGATGAAATCACTGTTGTTGTTTATGATACCTTTGGAGTTTTTAGTGGTACTTTCTCTAATGATGTAACCATAGGTGGAAATCTTAAATTAGGCACAGGCTCATCTGTTTCAGATATAAAAGACGAAGACAATATGGTTTCTAATTCTGCAACAGCCTTATCAACACAACAAAGTATCAAAGCATACGTAGATGCTACAGTTGCTGCAACTAATGAAGTTGTTGAAGATACTTCACCACAACTAGGTGGGAACTTAGATGTTAATGGTAATGATATTACTTCTGCTAGTAGTCTAACTCTTGATATTGCAGGAAACCTCAATATTGATGTAGATGGTACAACAATAACTCTTGCTGATGATGGTGTAAACTTCGGTCAGTTTTATAATAATTCTTCAGGTACATTTAATATTGTTAGCCCAACACAAGACAAAGACATTGTATTTAGAGGTAATGACGGTGGTTCGGGTATAGTAGCCCTTACACTTGATATGTCTGATGGTGGTACAGCTATATTTAATTCCAAAATCGGAATTGGAACTACAACTCCGAATAGCATATTTGAAATTCGTGATGACGCAAGTCCAACAATTAGAGTAACTGATGGTGATGCTAATAACATTGCATTTATGCAAGCTGACGCAGGTAATGGTGGTTATTTCGGAACACTTACAAGCCATGATGTAAGGCTTGCACCAAACAATTCAACTAAGATGATTGTTAAAGTTGATGGTAAAGTAGGAATTGGAGTTACAAGTCCCGCAGTCACTTTGGAATTAGCTGGTAATGGTGGTGCTATAAGACTTCCAACAGGTGGAGAATTACAATTTGGTAATGCTAATAATTTTGTTTTAGGAAATTCAGGAAGTAATTATTTAGCGTTTACTACTAATAGCAGTGAAAGACTTCGTATAGATAGTTCTGGTAAAGTAGGAATTGGAACTTCAAGTCCATCTCAACTACTTGATATAGTTACTAGTGCTAACGCACCACTTATGGAAATAAGAAGCACTGTAACACCTGATGGTTCTAAATTTGGTGGTGGTATTGTTTTAGGATTAAGTCAGGCAAATGATTCAGGTTCTGGTCAGCCTGATACTCAAGCTGGAGATACTTTAGGAAGAATTATCTTTGAAGGACAAGGCACAGACTTTACATATAACGGTGCAGAAATATCAACTGTTGTAACAGTAGGTGATGGTAATGATGGTAGAGTCAATCAAGCAACAGCACTAGTTTTTAAAACTATTGCAGTTGGTGGTGATTCATCGGCTGAAACAGTTAGGTTTAGTGCAAGTGAAAATGTCTTTAACGAAGGCTCTGCAGACATAGACTTCCGAGTAGAATCTAATGGCGTTGATAAGATGTTGTTTGTTAATGGCGGAACTAATAGTGTAAGTATAGGTGGTGAGGCTACACCTTTAGGTAGACTTCACGTTATAACAGCAGACAGTGGTTCATCCGCTCACGCTAATGCAGATGAGTTTGTTATAGAAGGTTCAGCATACTCAGGAATGACTATTGCTTCAGGAAATTCAAGCCACGGAACAATAGCGTTTGCAGATAGTGGTGATGAATTAGCTGGTCGTATTATATATAATCATAGCACTAATGCATTATCTTTTGGAGCTGCAGGAGTTGGTACTCAATGGTCAATAAACTCAGATGGAAATTTATTACCAGGAAACTCTACTGGTCAAGGTATTCATCTTGGTGTAACTTCCGCAGCAGCAAGTAACCTACTTGATGATTATGAAGAGGGTACTTGGACTCCTAGTGGACCAAGTTTGGGCGTAGCTACAGTTCACAAAGCTGTTTATACAAAAATAGGTAATGTTGTAACTGTATATTGTGACGTAACATATAACTCTTCACCCTCAGATACAGCACAAGCAACTAGTATGAGTGGATTACCTTTCTCAGCTAGTGATGATTATTACCAACAAAATACAAGAGTGGCTGGAAGAAATCAAAATATTAGCGCACAGGTTGGTGGTGCTACTGTTAGTTTCAGAGATGTAGCAGACGGAGTTATTATGACAAGAAGTGAATTTGCAGGTAACAGAGCGCAACACACATTTATTTATACAACAGCTTAATTTGATAAGGAGAAAGCAAAATGGCAATAACAAAAACAAATGAAATAGCAAAAATAGAAGTCGTAGGTGAATATAAACATATTCAAGTAAGGACTGATATTATTATCAAAGAAGATGGTAATGAAATAAGCAGAACAGCTCACAGAGTTGCTTATACACCTGACCAAGACATATCTTCTGAAGATGCAGAAGTACAAGCAGTGGCAAATGCTGTATGGACTGATGCAGTTAAGACTGCTTGGGAGAATAAGCTAATAGCAGACAAAGGATAACAAGATTAATAAGTATTTAAGAACCAATAGAATGAGTATATAAATTAACTAACTAAAAAGGAGATAAAAATGGCAACAGAATATAACTGGTCATTCCCTAACTTTGAAACAGACGCAGATGACAAAGTAAAAACAATTCATTGGTCACTTGATGCAGTTGATGGCGAGCATAGTGCAAGATCTTATGGCTCTTGTGATGGTGCTGACATGGACTTTGATTCAATGACAAAAGAGAATTGTATTGCTTGTGTAATTGACAGTGGCGATCAAACTGAAGAGGAAATGAAAGCAAATTTAGATATACAAATAGATAATCTAAAAAACCCAGAAACAACTAATAAAACAAAGGAGTGGTAATACCATGGAAGAAGAACGAAAAATTAATATAGACGGCACAGAGTATAAGGAATCAGATCTTACTGAAGAGCAAGTTAAAATATCTAACTTGTTAAGGAATGTAGGTGTCAAGAAAAACAATTGTGAAACATCTGTACAATCACTATTGCTTGATATTGAAGCCTTAGATCTCGTTGCCAATAAATACATTGCTATGTTAAAAGAAAGTTTAACTAAAGACGAGGAAGAAAAAAAGGAATAATAGCAAATGGGAGTACTTGACAACATAAGAAATATCTTTAGACCAGCTGTAAATACTGAGTTTAAAAAGCATCCTTCAAGTATGGCTATGCTTAACACTGTAAACACCAATGCTGGTCAGAGATATAATTATGACGAATTAGTCAAAGAGGGTTATGAGAATAATGCTATTGCATTTAGATGCATTAATGAAATATCTCAAGGTGCAGCTGGTGTTAAACTAAAGCTATTTAGAGGCAAAGTCAATGTAGAAGATCATCCTTTATTAGATTTATTAGAAAGACCTTCTCCGACCAAAGGCTATGTTGAATTATTTGAATCTTTATATTGTCACTTGCTATTATCTGGTAATAGTTATTTAATAGGTTCTGGCTCTGAAAATGGAGTGCCTGAAGAACTTTATTGCTTAAGACCAGACAGAATGAAAATAACTCCTGGACAAAGTAATTTACCAGCATCTTATTCTTATTCAGTAGGAGGAACTGTAATATCACAATACAATGTTGATCAAGTAACAGGAGCGTCTGCTGTAAAACATTTTAAATTATTTCATCCTAAAAGTGATTATTTAGGAATGTCTCCATTGGTTGCTGCTGCAAGTAATATAGACAGTCACAATTTAACAAATAGACACAATGTTTCTTTATTACAAAATGGAGCAAGACCTAGTGGTGCTATTGTATTCAAGCCAAAAGACGAAACTGGAACTTCAGTTCAGTTAAGCGATACTCAAAGATCTCAAATAATTAAAGACATGGAAGATCGTTTTGCTGGTACTAATAATGCTGGCAGACCTATGTTGCTAGAAGGAGATTTTAACTTCCAACAAATGGGTATGTCGCCAAAAGACATGGACTTCTCAGTTCTTAAGAAGATGGCTGCAATTGATATTGCTTTATGTTTCGGAGTTCCTGCACAGTTAGTTGGTATTCCTGATGCACAGACATATAATAATATGCCAGAAGCAAGACTTGCACTTTATGAAGAAACTATTATTCCTATTTTAAGAAGAATACAATCTGATTTAAATGAATGGCTCACTCCTCAGTTTGGTGATGGATTGAAGCTAGAGTATGATATTGATAGCATACCAGCAATGGCAGAAAGTCGTAAAAGAGTTTTCGATTCTGTAGTGCAAGGAGTTAATTCTGGTATACTAACTCGGAATGAAGCTAGGTCTAAATTAGGCTTTGATCCGATAAAAGGTGGAGATGCACTGTTTATATCAGCCACTATGATGCCGATTAGCTTGGCAGGAGAGAGTATTGGTGATGATGAAGATGAAAAGTCTTTAGAAATAACTGATGATTATCCTCAGGATGAAAAAGCTATAAGCGATATAGATTTTAAGCCGACAGACGGAATGGCATCTGAAGCAAGAAAAGGTTTAGACTGGAGAAAAGAATATGGTCGTGGTGGAACTATGGTAGGCTTAGCAAGAGCAAATCAACTAGTTAGTAAAGAAAATCTATCACCAAGCACTGTCAAGAGAATGTTTTCTTTCTTTAGTAGACATGAAGTTGATAAACAAGCACAAGGTTTTAGACCTGGAGAGAAAGGCTATCCTTCTAACGGAAGAATAGCATGGTCGCTTTGGGGTGGTGATTCAGGTTTCAGCTGGTCTAGAAAGAAAGCTAAGCAAATAGACAATGAGTCCAAAACAGAAGTTATTGAAGTTCAAGTAACAGAAACAGATGAAGAGAAGCAATTGACTGCTGCTGTTAAAGAGGGCTTAAAAAATAAAGTTAAAGAACACAATGAAAAGCATGGAGAGAAAAAAGGCAAGAAAGTTAATGTAAGAATGCTAGGTGCTGTGTTTAGAAGAGGGATAGGTGCATACAGAACAAACCCACAATCAGTAAGACCAAATGTAAGTAGCGAGGAGCAATGGGCATATGCTAGAGTTAATGCATTTTTATTCGCTGTTAGGACAGGAAGATTTAGATCAGGACAGTTTGATAGAGATTTATTACCATCTGGACATCCGTTGAAAAATTAACATGGATGAATTTAAAATTAAAACAGTAATGGATATTAAAGAAGAGGAAGAAGGAGCAGTGGAAATAGTTTTAAAAATAAAAGGATTTCCTAATAAAATGATAGCAGGTCTTTATGCAGCACAACTTATGTCTTTAAGAGATGATAATTTGCATGAAGATGAAACTGAATATAACTTACTAGAAGAAGGAACGATACACTAATGTCAGGATTAAAACTAACAACAGAGACGAACATAACTCCTGTAACTTTAAGTGAAGTCAAACAAACTTTAAGGATAGATCCTGATAACTTTGATCAAGATGCTGAGCTTATCATGATGTTAAAGTCTTCTATCAAAATTTTAGAAGAGTATACTGGTAGGTCTTTTATAACTAAAACATTTGATTTTGCTCTTGATAGAATACCCTACTCCCAAGAAGACAAACTTGTTGAAGGGTTTAGCACTGGACCATTTATTGAAAAAACTCAAAATTACATAGCATTACCAAAAGCACCAGTCGTTGCTATAACTAGCTTTAAATATTATGATGATTCTGACACAGAAAATACTTTTGCTACAAGCAATTATTATTTAGACAATTTCAGCGACACAGCAAGAATAGTATTAAGAAGAAGTCAAACTTTTCCTGATGTTGCTAGTTTAAGAGTTGCTAATGCTTTTATTGTAACATTCACTGCTGGTTACGGAACAGCACCAAAGGATGTACCATCAGCAATAAAACAAGCAATAGTATTATACACATCTCATTTATATGAAAATAGAGAATTATACATAGAACAGAAACAACTACCAGTCCCTATGACTCTGCAAACTCTTTTACAACCATATAGAGTAGTTAGATTCTCTAATATATTAGGAGGATAAATGCAAAGTTACACTTGTGAAAATTGCGATCACTCTTGTCATTGCTCTAATGGGGGTAAGTGTGCTGTTTGTCCTTGTTTAAATTGTAATCATGATAAGCAAAAAGCAGAGGAATATTATAAATCATTAATAGATTTAAGTAAACATAGAGATTAACATGAAAATAAGCGAAGATACATCAATTTCAATGCCAATGAGAAACTTAATTACTATTATTGGTGCAGTAGCTGTCGGTGCATGGTTTGGATTTGGAGTTATTGAAAGATTAAATATTATTGAAACAGAGTTGCAATTAATAACAAAAGACTTAGATGCTGCAAATGAATTTATAGACGGAGTTCCTAAAGGTGATATGGTTAGTCCTCAAGTTCAAGAACTTTATATGCTTGTTGAATATCTATCAGGCAATGTTGAGAAACTTAAAGAGCAAATGGAAGCTGAAGTGCCTATGATATTGAAAAATGATATGACTATTCAGTTTCATGAAGAAAGGCTAATAAGTTTAGAGGATAAGCAAAATGGGAATAATTGAGACAGTTATTATACTTAGTTTATATGTTTATGATGGTGGCAATAGAAATATTGAAGGTTGGTACCATCAAGACAATTTAAGCACTTGCTTAGAAGCAAAAAGAACAGCAGAACGAAACTCTGGCAATCAAGTGCAATATACTTGTAGTTTGGAAAAATGTAAAATGACAGTAGACCAAACAGGTGTTAAACATTGTGATAAAATCATAAAGGAATAAATGAAAAACAAACCAAAAATAGGAGATCTAAGACATCTAATTACTATACAGAACTCTACAAATACAAGTGATGGTGCAGGTGGATTTACTCAAGCATACAGCAACACAGCTGATGTATTTGCTTCTATCAATCCATCAAAAGGCTCTGAACAATTTAGTGATGGGTCTCAAGGTATGCAAATAGAAAATCCTATTACACACGAAATATTTATAAGATATCGTGATGATATAACTATTGCTAATTCCAGTAAAATAGTTTTTGGTTCTAGAGAGTTTAATATAAGATCAATATTAAATTTAGAAGAGAAGAATAGATTTTTAAAAATTGAAGCAGAAGAGAATGTGGCTATATCAGCATGAGTAATATTAAAACAACCATTGTAGGTCAAATTGAAATAAGCAAGAAGATTAAAAGCATATCTGATAAAGGAAAACAACTAGTGCAACATGCAGTATTTAAAAGTGTAGCAGATGTTGAGAAAGAAGCTAAAAAGTCAGTGCAAAGAGGATCTCCTTCTGGAATAGTTTATCAAAGATACAATCCTAAAAGAACTCACCAAGCATCTGCTCCTGGGCAACCACCAGCATCTGATACTGGCTTTCTAGCCAATAACATAAAAAGAAAAATGGATAATGACAACATGGGTGGCGAAGTAGGCAGTCGTTCAACATATAGTAAGTTTCTAGAGTTCGGAACAAGCAAAATGTTACCAAGACCATATATGTTTCCTGCTTTAGAAAAGAACAGAAAGAAAATAAAACAAAGAATAAGTAAAGCTATTAAATCAGCAACAAAGCAGGCAACTAAATGAGTGATCACAGTTTTGAATTACAAAAATCTATTTATAGTAAATTAAGTGGAGATAGCACTCTGACTAATACTCTGAAAGTTACAGTTCACGATCACGTCCCACAAGGAACTCCTTTCCCTTATGTAGTTATTGGTGAAGAAACTATGACAGATGACTCTTCTTCAAAAGACATAGATTTTAATGAATTCACTTTAACTATACATACTTTTTCTAGAAATAGAGGCAGAAAAGAAGCAAAAGAAATCATGGCTAGAATGTACACACTCTTACACAATGTGGCTTTAACAGTTAGTGGTGCAACTCATGTAAATACTAGATTTGAATTTCACGATGTTATAAAAGAAACAGATGGTCTTACATATCATGGCGTGCAAAGATTTAGGACTATACTTCACGATTAAAATATTATAATATACCAAAAAAAGAACCAAATTAAGTGTGGACACTTAAAGAAATTTTAAATAAGCGAAAATTACACTAGGAGGTTAATTATGGCTGCACAAAAAGGTAGTGCGTTGCTACTCAAAACAACGCCATCAGGTGGAAGTGAAACTACATTAGCAGGTTTACGATCTACATCTATGACTATAAACGGAGAGCTTGTTGACATCACAACAAAAGACTCAGCTGCACTTGTTTCAGGTGGTGCTGATAAAGCAAGAGATTTGCTTGAAGGTGGCGGTGTTAGAAGTTTATCACTAACAGCAAGTGGAGTTTTCACTGACTCAGCAGTAGAAAATGAAGTAAGAACAAGAGCACAAAAAGGCTCTAGAGAATCTTACAAACTTCTATTTGGTGATGGTGATCACATAGTTGGTAATTTCATTATAACAAGTTATGAAAGAGCTGGTGAGTTCAATGGCGAAGAAACATACTCTTTAACATTAGAGTCTTCTGGTCAAATTACTCATACAGTTGCATAGTAACTAGCATAAAAGGAGGTTATTATGCCCTGGATGAAACAATCCATAAGTATCAATGGTACTAAAATTGATGGCATGGCTAAAGTTCTTCACGATAGAGGTACTGGTGCTATTGAATTACCATATGATAAAGATAAAATTTACAATCTTGATGATAAAGTAAAGATCGAAAATGATGATTTTTACATTAGAGCAGTTATATCTAGACATGAAGAGATAACTGTTTTAGATATAGTTAAGGTTGAAGAGAACAAAATAAAAAAGAAAAAGGAGATAGAAATTAAAGATGAGTCAAGAGAAATTTGATAATATAGAAGGTGCTTTAGAATATAATTTTGCAGGTAAAAATAGAAAGTTTAAATTAACTTTTAAAAATCTGTCTAATATAGAAGCAAGACTTAACGAGCCTGTTATGAAAATAGTTAATGGTTTTGGTGCTGGTAACATTGGTATAAATAATGTCACTGTTATTTTACATGAAGCATTAACAGGTGCAGGTGGGAAGTTCACTTACGAAGCTGTTGGCAATATGGTATTACAGCACGGTTTTTCTAACTGCTTAACAATCGTTTCAGATGTTTTACTTACATCAATGGGATTGCAAGAGGCAAGTGACAGCCCTTTAGATCAAGAAGAGAACCAAGACCAATAGAATTTTTACCATTTTCTAGATGGTATGGGATAGCAGTCGGTATATTGCATATTCCACCATCTGAATTTTGGGATATGACTTATAAGCAATTTGAAACTGCTATGGATTGTCATAATGAATTTCACGCTGGTCAGAAAGATAACAACCCAGTAACAACAGAAGAGTTAGAGGATTTAATGACGAGGTTTCCTGACTAATGGCTACAATTGATGAATTAGTCGTAAAGATAAAAGCAGATATCAAAGATCTTGAGTCCAAGATGAAAAAAGCTGACTCAAGTGTTAAGAGTTCTTCCACTAAAATGAAAAAGAGCCTGGACAAAACAGGCAAATCAGCAACAGCATTTTCAAAAAGAATGAGTAATGCAGCAACTGCAACTGCTGCAATGCAAGGTCCACTTGGTCCAATTGCTGGTCGTATGCGTTCTTTCGGTGCTTTGATGGGTAGTGCAGGATTTGCTGCAGGTGCATTAATTTTGGCTATGGCAGCACTAGTTACAATGTTCAAAACATTCGTTGGTGCTACGATGCGAGCAGAAATGGCGATGATGAAATTTAAAGCACTCGTTCAGTCTACTGGTATGGCTGCAGGTATGACTGCAGATCAATTAGAGCATTTCTCAAAAAGAATGGCAAGAGATACTTTATTTAGTGTGCAACAAGTTCGTGATGCAGCAGGTGTTATGCTTACATTCAAAGCTGTAACTGGTGATGCTTTCGGTCGGTCAATGGCAGTTGCAGGTGATTTAGCAGCAATCTTAGGCACAGATTTAAAATCAGCAGTATTGCAATTAGGTAAAGCATTAGAGAATCCTAGAATAGGATTATCAATGTTAAGAAGATCTGGTGTAAGTTTCACAGATTCTCAGAAAAACTTGATTAATGCTTTAAGCGATACAGGAAGAAATCTGGAAGCTATGGATATGATACTTGCATCAATTGAAGGACAAGCAGGTGGCGTTGCTGAAATGATGGCAGGATCTGGAGGGAAAGCAACTTTAGCAGGATCTTTCGATGAGTTAAATAGAAAAATTCAATTATTTAATGAACAGACTCTAGCAGGAACTAGACTTATGCGTGGGTTTGCAGACACGCTTGATTTTTTCTCTGGAGCAATACCTGTTGAAGAATTTGAAGATTTCACTGATAAGGAACTGGTTGAAAGACTAAAAGAGATAGACAAGGCAATATTGTCTAATGCAGCATCACTTGATTTAGAAGAAAGAGCATTAAAAAAAGCCAAAGACAGATTTGATGAGATCCAAGCTATGAGTGGTTTAGATCAGTTGCTGAGTATTGGTGAACTTGCTATTTTGCCTAATGCTCTGACAGGTGGACTTCAAAGAATTAAAATGCTTCAATCTGAAGCAGAAACATTAAACAATTTGCTGAAAATGGTAAGTCAAGAGCAGATAGGTAGATCACCTGCAACAATAATAGACATATCACCAGAAAAAGCACCAATTATAGTTGAATTAGAAAAACAAACTAGAAAATTGTTAAGGACTCAAGGATCATTACAGATTCAGATTGGAAAGACTGGTGGAGCATTAGAAGCATTAAAGTTTAAACAAAAGATGCTTAATACAATATTCAAAGATGGTAACGATTTATTCAACTCAATGAGTAAAAGTCAAAAAGAAGCAGTTGATAAAATGGTTGAAGAAGTTAAAAAACATGCAATGGCAACAGAGCAACTTCAGAAAAGTTATAATATGGTTAAAAGTGCAGTTGACAAGGCTTTTACTGTTATGGAAAATTCAATATTAGGTCTTATTGATGGCACTAAAAATTTAAAAGATGTAATGAAAGACATGTTAAGAAGTTTTATTGCTGATTTGGCTGTTGCTATACTTAAAATGTTAATATTTGATAAAATAAAAAATGCTATTATGGGAGGAGTTTCAAGTGCGATAGGTGTACCCTCAGATACTCCAATTGCTGCATCTGCATCAGGTGGTGCTATTGGTAGCAATCAACCTATGCTAGTTGGTGAAAGAGGACCAGAAATATTTATGCCAAGAACTGCAGGAAGTATAATAAATGCAAATGATTCAAAAGGTATGATGAGTGGCGGACAAGGTGTTACAGTTGTACAGAATAATAATTTTGCAGTTGGAGTTACACCAACAGTAAGAGCAGAAATTTTAAATATGATGCCTTTAATTAAGAGAGAGACTTTAACTGCAGTTGCTGATAGTAAACAAAGAGGTGGCGGATTTAGATCTGCTTTAGGTAATAACTAATGTCAAATCCAAGCTATCCATTATCACTACCAACAACTCCAGGATTTACTGAATCTAATTTTGAGTTAATTAGACAGTCAGGATTTACGATATCTCCATTCACTGGAAAACAACAAGTACATGAGTTTCCTTATGCACTTTGGAGAGCAAGTTTTACATTGCCACCTATGAAAAGATCTGATTGGAATAATTGGTCAGTCTTTGTAACTCAATTAAGAGGTAGAAAAGGCACATTCTTGCTTGGAGATCCTGATGGACAACAATTACAAGGAACAGCGACAGGAACAATTTTAACAAATGGTGCAGCCAATGCTACTGCTACTCAAATTGCATTAGATGGATTTAGCAATAATGGAACAATAATCAAAGGTGATTACATACAGATTGGTGCAGACGGAGCAAACACCTTACATTTAGTTTCTGCAACAGCGACAGCTTCTGGTGGTGCAGCAACAGTTCATTTTGAGCCTGCACTTAGTGCTGCAGTTGCTAATGATACTGCTGTTAAATTAACTGGAACAAAAGCTATATTTAGAATGGATGCAGATGCAATGGGTTGGTCTGCAAACAGAACAAGTAATTATGGTTTCTCTTTTAGTTGCACTCAGGCATTTTAATGACAAGAGTTCTTACAACTAATATATCAAATGAATTAGACAATGAAACTGTGAAAGCATTTTTTGCAGTAAAGATTGAGTTCCCTTCTGGCACATTAAGGATGTGGACTGGTTTAGGTGAAGCAACTATAAGTTCAGAAACTTATACAGGTCTTGGTAATCTTATTGGAGTTAGTCGTGTAGAAGAAAGTGAAGAGTTAAAAGCAACAGGAATAGAATTAAGTTTATCAGGAGTTCCCTCTTCTTTGCTAGGAACTATGCTAACAGATTCTTATCAAGGCTCACCTGTCACAGTATTCATGGGATTCTTGTCTGAAAACTCTACAGGCGATACTATTATCGCAGATCCTTTCACTATTTATAAAGGTCAAGCTGACACTATGAACATAGCAGATGGTGGTTCAGAGTTAGTAGTAAGTCTTAAAGTTGAAAATAGAATTATAGCTTTAGAAGAAAGACGCAACAGAAGATATACAGAGGAAGATCAAAAAATAGATCAGTCTAGTGACGATAGCTTAAGATTTATTGCAGGATTACAAAGCAAAGAAATATCTTGGGGTAGATAATTATGCAATTTAAAAGTGTAAATAGGAAAAAAGATTGGCAAGATAAACTTAACAAGGTATTTGATAATTATGAAAAAGATGAATTTATTTGGGGTGAAACAGATTGTTTCTGTTTTGCTTCTGATTGCATAAAAGCTATGACTGGCTATGGTCCAATGGATAATTTTAAAAGTATGTATAAAGACGAACAGTCTGCATATAAATCACTATCTTCAGGAATGAAAGGATTGGACGGAAAATTTTACAAGTATAACGGATTAATTGGTTTTTGGGCTTCTTTTTTAGGAGAGCCGAAATCATTAGGTGGAACTATGATTGGAGATGTTGTGCTTATGGATTTACCAAATCAAAAAGATCTTTACACTGCAGTTGTAAATGACACTGGCAGATATGCATATGTAAATGCTAAAAAAGATTACTTAGTTGAAGTGCCAATGTCTAGAGCTAAATATGTTTGGGGGGTGTAGATGCCACAGGCAGTAATAGTAGCAGTTGCAGCAGGAGCAGCAGCAGTAGGTGCAGCAGCAATAGGTGCAGTAGTAACTGGTGTAGCAGTTGCAAGTTATGCAGCAGTTTTCGCAATGGCATTTGTAACAACCTTAGTTACAGCATTAATTTTACCTAAATTAATGGACAAGCCCGATATAAATATGGGCATGCAAGAGCGAAAGCAAATGATTAAGCAACCTGCTCATCCTAGAAGAACAATTTATGGAACATCAAAAGTATCAGGAGTTGTTTTATTTATAGAGACAGCAAACGATGATCAAGATTTATATATGGTTATTGGAATAGCATCCCATGAGATAGACGGAGTGATGCGTTTGTATATTGGTGATACGCCAGTTACATTTAATGGAGATCCATTTACTGGTTTTAGAACTGCAAATAATCCTTCAGAGTATGATGGCAAAGTTCACATACAAGTTCTTCCTGGAACTACAACCCAAACAATACCGAGTGATTTTAGTACCAATACATCACTGAATACAACTGATAAGTTCAAAGGCATAGCTTGCATTTTTCTTAAGTGCAATTATGACTCTGATAGCTTTCCGAATGGCATACCTATGGTTTCTGCTTTGGTAAGAGGGAAAAAGATTTTCGATTTTAACAGAAATGCAACACATTACTCAAATAATCCTGCTTACATTTTTGCTGATTACATGAAAGATACTAAATTTGGTTTGGGTGCAGCATCTTCTGAGATTGATAATACTCATATCATTGCATCAGGATCAGTTGCACATTCTTGGTTTGCTCACAAAGATGATGCTGCCAATATATCTGATACATACACAGTTCAATCAATTGCTTCAGTAAATTATTATATAAATGATGGCACTGTTGTAACCTTGCACGATGGCGATGAATTAACTTTTGGTGGTACAGCTTATTATGTAATATTAGGTGACGGATTGACTCAATATCATCCTGATGATGATAGTGCTGTCTCTAGTAAATTCCAAGCATTTAGATTAGCAACTAATCAAGCAAATTGGAGAAACAGATCAACATCACTGCCATCATCAAGCTCTAGTATAACAGCAGAAAGAACTAAAGAAATTAGATATGGTTGTGATGGAACTTTATTATCAGATGCTTCTCATGAAACTAATGTTACAAATATATTAACATCTTGTGCAGGAACTTTTACTTACACAGGTGGTGTATTTAGAATGTCACCAGCTTCATTTGCAAATTCATCTTTAAGTTTGACTGATGATGATATAATAGGTCCAATAGAGATACAAACTAAAATATCTAGAAAAGATAGATTTAACGGAGTGAAAGGAGTTTTTGTTGGTCCTGAAAATGGTTGGCAAGAAGCAGACTTCCCTGCATTTATCCAAAATAGTTTTGTTACAGAAGACGGATTAGAGATAATAAAAGATGTACCTTTATCTATGTGTATTGCAGGTAGCCAAGCACAAAGAATTGCAAAGACTGTTTTGTTTCAAGGAAGGAATGAATTGCAATGTAATATATCTACTAATTTAAAAGGTTTGCGTTTAGTTCCTAATGATAGAATTGATATAACATCAACAAGGTTAGGATTTACAAATCAAGTTTTTAGAGTTGTTGCAGTTAATTTTGGTGCTGATCAAAACCAGTTACATTGTGTTTTATCATTAAGAGAAGATACATCTGCTGCTTACGATTTTGATCCTTCTGCTGATGCAGTAACTGTTGATCCAACTCCTGACACTAATTTACCAACATTTAGATCAGTATCAACTCCAGTAATCAGTTCATTTACCAATACAGGAGATTTAAACAATGACGGAACATTCTTATCAAGTGCTATTTTATCTTTCGCAGAAAGCACTAGTGGTTTTATTTCACATTCAGAAATACAATTGCAAGCACAACTTAGTGGCTCTTTTGTAACTGTAGATACTCAAAATGTTCAACAAGGAGTAACAACAACTCGTTTTGGTGGATTGATAGTAGGTCGTGTTTACAGATGTAAAGTAACTTGTGTGTCTGTTTTAGGAGTAAGAAGTTCAGCAGCAACATCAAGCAATTTAACTATTGCAGCAGACACAACTGCTCCATCTGCATATACAGGCTTGACAGGAACAGCAATAGGTGAAGGTGCATTATTAACATTTACCAATCCAAGCGAAACTGATTTTAGAGGTGCAGAGTTTGTTATGCGAACTGGAACAGGAAATCCAAACTCTGGTGGTAACTCTACAATTAATTTTTCAGTAGCAGGATCTCCAGGACAAGTTATGAATATTACCAGACAAAACTTAACAGCAGGCACACAACAAAGATTTTGGATTAGATCAACAGACTTTACAGGTAATGCTAGTGCATTCTTTCCTAATGATGTAAATGGAATAGCAGTAACTGCAGCTTCAGGACAGTTAAGTATAACTCAAGGTGGTAGCAGTATAGTAAGCAATGGAACAGTTGCACTAGGATCATTTGCTACTGTAAATACTGTAACAACTTCTAACATAGGTAATCTTGTTGGTACTGGTGCAGTTGGTACAACTTTTATTGCCAATGGTGCTATTACAACTGATAAGGTAAATGCAGGTGCTATTAATGCAGATAAGATTGCAGCAAATACAATTACTGCTAATAAAATTGCAGTTGGTACTATTACTGCAGACGAACTTGCAACAGGTGCAGTTACTACAACCAAAATATCTGACACAGCTATTACAACTGCTAAGTTGGCAGCAAATGCTATTACTGCAGATAAAATCACAGCAAATACCATTACAGGAAATAAAATTGCATCATCAACAATCTCAGCAGACAGACTTGTTGTAACTGACTTGGTGTTGCCATCAGTGGGTACGACTATTTCAGGATCTTCACTAGGTAGTTTCTTTGAAAACAGAATGAATAACAGGAATTTAGGATCAATAGGTACTGGTGCAGGATTCTATCATGGTTTCATAAGAATACAAGGAGGCAATGGTCAGGTCAAATCAGTTCAATTAGCTTTCATTGATGATACTAGTCAATTTACATTTGGAAGTGCCAATACAAGTCACACAACCCCATCTTCAGTAGCGAACAGCAACTCTGCAGTTATAGAAACTTTTACATTAAGTTCTCAAGCAGGTCACATAGATAGATATACTAGTGATGCTAGTAAATCTCAATTTGCTTTTGGTATCAATTACACAGGCAGTAATGCTTTAACAATAGTTCTATCTGCACAAGGAGATGGGAGTGGAGTTACACTAAATTCTTCAAAAGCAGTGCAATATAGGGCATATAAGTTCTCAGTATGAGTTATCCTTTCACAGATTATAATTATAATTGGGTCTTGAAAGACTTTTTATTTGGGACTTTTGACGAGCCTGGATATGATAGATTAGAGAACATAGTAAAAAATATCCTAGTAGAAATAACTGCAACAAGAGAGGATAAATCAGCAACAGAAGAATTTTGGATTCCTTTTGATACTATACAAATAGGCATGGGGGATAGGTCTGATTTCATACCTATGAACCAATTAACTGATGATATAGTCCTTAATTTTGCTAAAAATACACATAAAGAGGACGAAATAACAGCATTAAACTACATATTTACATATAAAATATACGGAAAAGAGTATGCATTAGCCAATAATCCTAACTCTGATGGTCATGATTACTTTGCTGATGAAGATGATGATCACGATCACTAAAAAACAATATACTAAGTATCAAAAATAAGCTATAAAAAATAGATGCCAAGCAGAAATACACCACAATCAAATAAAGAAGCCATAATAGAAATAAAAGGCGAACTCAAATTACTTCATCAAAAAATAGATATCATGAAAGACAATCATCTTTCTCACATGGCTCAGGATATCGACAGATTAACTAAATTTGTTTGGGTTGTAGGTGGTACTGTATTTGCTCAAATGTGTTATTTGATCGTTCGCTCCATAATGTAAGGAGAACAAAATGTACGAAGAACTAATGGAAAGAATAAAACTGCATGAAGGTTTTGTTCCAAAAGTGTATAAAGATTCGCTAGGATTTAAAACAATCGGATATGGTCATCTGTGTAAAAGTGATGAAATCTGGGAAGAAGGAAAAGAATACAGCAAGGAGCATTTAGGTTTAATATTTAAAACTGATTTTAACAATGCTTTATCTCATGCTAATTCTCTTACTAGTGAATTAGACTTACACCAAAAAGCAAAAGAAGTTATAATTGAAATGATTTTCCAACTTGGTATAGGTGGTGTCATGAAATTTAAAATGATGTGGAAAGCATTAAAAGAAAAAGACTATACAGAAGCATCAGAACAAATGCTTGATAGTCTATGGGCAAAGCAAACTCCTAACAGAGCTCAAAGTTTGTCTGATGTAATGCGTAACTGTGATGAAGAGATACCAATTTAATTAAGTGAAGTTTCACGAATATTGGGATAATGAGAACAAACTGTTAGAGCTTTCTTATAAAGAATCTATTAGACAGAGAGAGGAGAGAAAATTAAAGAATAAACCTAAAAAACAAAAAAAGGATAAAAGCAATGAATCCATTATTACTGATTAAACCACTACTAGGATTAGGGGGTGGTCTGCTTAACAATCCTATAACTAAATTAGTAGCTGAAAAAACTGTCGGTGCTATAAAGCACAAGATGGAAAAAGAAAAAATAATAAAAGCAAAAGAAATAGAAGCAGCACAAGCAGTTGATGTTGCTAAAATAGGAGTTCAATTAGAGCAAGTAAGACAACAAGAAAATAGCTGGAAAGATGAATGGATCACAGTTGTATTTACCTTAGTTTTCTTAGCACATTTCGTTGGACCAGCTCAACCATACATGGAACGAGGTTGGCAAATATTATCTCAAGCAAATGATTATTATTGGATTATAGTTTTAACTATTGTTGGTGGTGCTTTTGGAGTTACAACTCTTAAAAAGTTTAAAAAATAATGGAAGAAATTACTTCTGTTGAAATAATAGGTAATGAAAGGATTGCTTTTGATAAAGGCAAAGTAGAAGTAGACACAGGCTCTAATGCATTAGATTTTATATTAATAGTTTTATTAATAATGTTTGTTTATGCAGGTAAAAAATTAATTGATAAGTGGATTAAATAATGTGGTTTGTAATAACAATTGTAATGACTTTCCACAGCACAGACGTAAATATTGGCAGAGAATACAAAGCTAACACATTTGAAGACACTTGGCAGTGTCATGAATACATTGCAGAGCATAAAATGGAATTACTTACACCTCACATATTAACTTATGGAGAGGAATTAAAAGGCTTTGAATTTTATTGCGAGTCTAGGTACGGAGATGAAGTTTAATTACATTCTGTAAAACATAGATGTTTGTGGTTGCACTATGTGTAAATTATTCATAGCCCTAGTCAAAGCGACATAGAATACTCTGTGTTCATCATCTGGTGACATTTGCAGACCATTGTAAGACTGTCTTGAAACATCTGACATAACTATAACATTCTCTGCTTCTGCTCCTTTACTAGCATGAACAGTATCTATTCTTATTCTAGGTTCTTTTCTTGGGTCTTCACCTCTCCTTAAACAAGAAACTAAATACTCTCTGTCTTTAATTCCAACACCTTTAAATGCATCATGCCATATTAAAGTTGTATCTATTTCTAAATCAGCAGAACTATAATCTTTACCAGTTTCAACTTTTTTATCTATCTTTAGTCTTTTCATAATAATATTTGCTTCTGCTCCTGTAACCTTGTTGCCTTTTCTAAGACTCTCATAAGATTGTATTGCTCTTATCAAATTTTTATCAAAACTTAATCTGCCTTTGGTTGTGTAAAGATAACCTTGCTCACGAACCATCATCTCGTAATGTCTTAACAAATAATAATTACGACCCAATAGCAACCATGTACCTTTTGACAAGTCTATGCCTTCAACACGATTGTGCCAAAAAACTTTGCCTTGCCTATCTGATGGCTCATATTCTTTTATTCTTCTTTTAGATATTCTATTTAAGATAACACTACTTTGTTTAAATACTTGTATTGGTTGTCTATGAGACTTCTTTAATACTTCAACATTGCCTTTTAAATTAATAAAAGTTTCAACATCAGCACCTGACCATTTGTATATAGCTTGATCATCATCACCACCTATGTATATTCTTTTACAGTCTTTGAAAGCTGTTTTACAGACTAACCATTGAAGTGGAGTTAAGTCTTGTGCTTCATCTATGATTGCTACTTCAACACCCAAGTTTGATTCTGCAGCAACAAACTTTTCTAACATATCAGAGTAATCAATAACATTCATGTCTTTTTTATAATCAACTAATGTATCATTAAATCTTTTTAACTTAAACCAATCAACTCCAGAACCATGACTCGACCAAGACACTTTTAAGTCTGTTAATGTATTTCTAGAGTATTCAATAATTGCTAAACACTTATTGCCTTCTGGTCCATAAGCAGGTGCTTCAAGATCAACAAAGCCAGTGAAAGTCATACCAAGCATAGAGCAAACTTTTTGATAATGGCTATGATCAAGGACTTCAGTTCTACTCATACCAAGTTTCCTAAATGCCATAGAGTGTAAAGTACGAAACCAAGGAGTTTGCTTCTCTGTTAAATCCATTCTTTTACGAGCACCATATGCAGCTTGTTTGGTAAAGCTAACATAAGCAATGTGTTGAGGATCTACACCAGAATCAATCTCATTCATTACAATTGAAATTAACTTGGTGGTCTTACCTGTTCCTGGACCACCAAGTATTATTGTCGGCTTTACTTTAAACATTCTTTGCTGCTATCTTTTCCTCTCTGTTTATTTCATTATATTCTTTTGTAGTAATCATGTAATCATTTACAAATTCATCTCTTAGTATTTTGTAAACTTCTTGCCAACCTTTTTGGTGTCCATAATATCTATTGGCTATATCCAAATTGTTAGGATTGGGGATAGCAGTGCTAGGATTTTTATAGTTCCAAGGCAATCTAGCAAGTCTTTCGTGTAAAGGATTCTTGCCCCATTCTATTGATTGTTCCCAGTGGTGTCCATGCTTTGCCCATCTTCTTATAAAGTCACAAATAATATGAGCCAACTCGTGAGCAACAATTGCCAACAATTTAATTCTGTCGTCTTTAGTATAGCCATCACCAATACCAATCTTATTTCTAATTGATGGATACTCCCAAATATAATAATGATAATCGTCCTTTACACAATCAGAACCAACATCACAGATAGCAGTAATTTTCATAGCATAACCTGATCTATATTTCTGTTTATATTTCCTGCCTCTCAGATTCAAAGATGATTTGAGTTGATTATCGCTGTAACAAATAGCATTACCAGCAGATGATCCTTGACTTGCATAATGAGTAAATAAAAAAGTCCAATCCTTAACATGTCTCAACACAGACTTCTTTTTATCTTTCTTATTTGTGTGATTGTAAAAAATTTCGTGTTTACTTTTAAATACCTCATCAACCATAACATTAGCAAACTTAATCGCAAGTTTTTGATACTCTAAGTCTTGAGATAAAATTTTATCTATTTTTTTATTCATTATATTCTCCTTGGTTCTAATTAAATTATATCTTAATGTATTTTAGATGAAAAGTAAACCCCTAAAAATCATCAGGAAAATCCTCTGCTTTAGGTATAGCAAAC
>Ga0209336_10000453_pt1 | contig 21073 bp, 45 predicted proteins | sample LinPmetageLP32_FD_184042 | JGI IMG/M metagenome (GOLD analysis project Ga0209336, IMG submission 184042) | Marine viral communities from the Pacific Ocean - LP-32 (SPAdes) (version 2) | ecosystem: Environmental > Aquatic > Marine > Oceanic | place: Pacific Ocean | collected 2009-08-23 | reverse complement strand
TGACTTTACAGTAATATTTGACAATGAACCTAGAAATAAGGAGTTACTAAAACAGATAGAAAAAACTATAAATCATGGTCATAAAATTTGTTTATGGCCTGAGATTATGAAACACAAAGATATTAATGATATGATTCTTGGTGGATATACAAAAGAAGAAATACAGAAGATGATTGAAGAAAACACATTCCAAACCGTATCAGCAAAGATACGTTTTACAACATGGAGAAAGATAAATGCCCAATAACTACTTACCTACACCCTACCAAGAATTTATTCACCTATCAAGATACTCACGTTGGTTGCCGGATAAAGGAAGAAGGGAAACGTGGGATGAAACAGTTGCAAGGTATTTTGATTTTTTCAAGGAACATTTAAAAGAACTACATGATTTTAATTTAACCGATAGCGTAAGAAAAGAATTAGAGAATGCTGTTCTTGATTTAGCTATCATGCCATCAATGCGTTGTCTTATGACGGCCGGTGAAGCATTAAAACGTGAAAATATTGCAGGGTACAATTGTTCTTACGTTGCAGTCAATCGTGTTCATGCATTTGATGAAATTCTTTATATTCTAATGAATGGTACAGGTGTTGGGTTTAGTGTAGAACGTCAACACGTTGCACAACTACCTCATGTTGCAGATGACTTTCATCATACAGAGACTACTATCACAATTTCTGATTCTAAGCTTGGGTGGGCAAAGGGACTTAAAGAACTTGTAGGTATGTTGTATATCGGTCAAATTCCACGTTGGGATTTATCAAAAGTAAGGCCTGCTGGAGCTCCTCTCAAGACCTTTGGTGGTCGAGCATCTGGGCCAGAACCATTAGAAGCATTATTCAATTTTGCAGTTAATATCTTTAAAAATGCACACGGCCGCAAACTATCCTCTATTGAATGTCATGATCTTGTTTGTAAGATTGCAGAGGTAGTAGTTGTAGGTGGTGTAAGAAGAAGTGCGCTCATAAGTCTCTCTAACCTCTCAGATGACCGCATGAGAGCGGCTAAGTCGGGTCAGTGGTGGAATACAGAACCGCAACGTGCATTGGCAAACAATAGTGCTTGTTACACAGAGAAACCAGATATTGGCACATTTATGGATGAGTGGAAATCTCTTTATGAGTCCAAGTCTGGAGAACGTGGTATTTTCAACCGTGAAAGTGCAATGAAACAAGCTGCAAAGAATGGTCGTAGAGATTCAGAACAAGACTTTGGAACAAACCCATGTTCAGAAATTATTTTGCGTAGTAGAGAGTTTTGTAATCTTTCAGAAGTTGTGGTGCGTCCTACCGATACTAGAGAAACACTTTTAGAGAAAGTGCGACTTGCCACCATTCTTGGTACAATTCAATCTACACTTACAAACTTCAAGTACGTATCATCAGTCTGGAGAAATAATTGCGAAGAAGAGAGACTTTTAGGAGTCTCTCTTACTGGTATTATGGACAACAAACTTCTTAATGGTAAAAAAATGTCATCTACAGAAGGAACACTGGAAGCTCTGTTACAAACCTTACGAGATGAAGCAGTAAAAACTAATGCAGAGTTTGCAAAGAAGATTGGTATCAATCAATCGGTTGCAGTTACTTGTGTTAAACCTTCTGGTACAGTAAGTCAGTTAGTAGATGCAGCTTCTGGTATTCATGCAAGACACAATCCTTTTTATATTCGTACAGTACGTGGAGATAAGAAAGACCCTCTTACAATAATGATGACAGACATGGGGTTTCCTGTAGAAGACGATGTAATGAATCCTAGTCATACAGCAGTATTTTCTTTTCCTATGAGTGTTCATAAGGATGCAGTCTTTCGTACAGACATGAGTGCAATTGACCAACTAAAGTTGTGGAAAGTATATCAAGAAAACTGGTGCGAACACAAACCATCAGTTACAATCTCTGTCAAAGAGAATGAGTGGCTTGAAGTTGGTGCGTGGGTATATGACAATTTTGATATGATGAGTGGTGTGAGTTTCCTTCCATTTTCAGAACATACATATAAACAAGCACCATATCAAGATGTTGCAAAAGAAGAGTTTGAAGTATTGTTGAATAAGATGCCTAAAGAAATTGATTGGACTAAACTTGGAGATTATGAAAAAACTGATATGACAATTGGGGCTCAAGAATTGGCCTGTGTATCGGGTGTTTGTGAAATCTAATGAAGTTGGTAGTTTGTGAATCTTGTGAAGCAGAATATCAAATAAAACATAATCTAAACGAAAGATACTATATTATGCAGTATTGTGTTTTTTGTGGTGAAACTCTTTCTGAAGAATTAGAGGATGAAATGGAGTGGGAAGAAGATGATTAAAGAAGAAATAATTAAACAACTTCAAGAAGTTTTTGATCCAGAGATTAGTATTAACGTATATGATCTTGGTTTAATTTATAACATTGCCTTTAATGAGGAAGATAAGAGCGTAGAAATAACACATACCTTGACAAGTGCTTTTTGTGGTTTTGCAGACGTTATTGCAGAAGATATAAGAAAGGCTGGATATGTAGATGGTGTAGAAACAGTAACAATAGTTACAACTTTTGATCCACCTTTCACTTTAGATATGGTGCCAGAAGAAACCAAATTAGCAATGGGATGGTGAATGAAAACAGTAAATCGTTTAAAAAAATGGTTTAAAATTAAGATGAATGGCCCACCTGTTCCTAAATATTTATCAGGTAAAAAAAAATTAAAGGTAGAGATTATGAAAACAATAATATGCGATATTGACGGAACACTTTTAAATTATCAACACGATACAATACCTCAAGCCGGACATACTAAAGATTATACATCACTTCCTGGCGCAGTTGAAAAGATGCGACAATGGGAAGTTCAAGGTTGTCGTATTATAATTATCACAGGTCGTAGAGAAAGTGAACGAGCAAAAACAGAGAAAGATTTGAGATATCATCATATTCCTTATGATATGTTAATCATGGGATTTGCAGATACAGGTCGAGTACTTATCAATGATGTTGGTGGAAAGGGTGAATGTAAAGCTCATGCCGTATCACTTCCGAGGGATCAAGGTTTCGATGAATTTGATTGGGAACAAGTAGGACTGTGAAAACTAGTAGTGCAAAAGCAAAAGGTCGTAGATTTCAACAATGGGTTCGTGATCAACTTATCGAACAGTTAGATGTTCATCCCGAAGATGTAGAATCTCGTAGTATGGGTGCTGGTGGTGAAGACCTCATTATGGCTCGTGCTGCAAGAGAGAAGTTTCCCTATTCTGTAGAATGTAAGAACCAAGAATCTCTTAACGTATGGAAGTCATACGAACAAGCAGAGTCAAACTCTGGTGATTATGAACCTATAGTTTTTATTAAACGTAATAATCAAAAACCTTTAGTAGTGGTAGATGCAGAATACTTTGTAAAATTGCACAATGACTTATCTAAATAAAAACGTATTAAAATTTAGTTAAGTTGTATAAATATCAGTATAATATTATAAGGAGAACCTATGAGAGCTCTCAAGCTTTTTGTTATGACAGCTTTTGTTGCACTACTTCCTTCTATATCATTTGCAGCAGATACAAATACAACGGTGTCTTCTACAGTAGTAGATAAAGCACCACCAACTGCCTCTGCTCCATCTATTGTTATTAATAATAGTGATGTGTGTAAAAGTGCTGCATCGGCTGCGATACAAACACAAATTTTAGGATTTGCATCTGGTATAACTGTTACAGATGAAAATTGTGAAAGACTTAAACTTGCTCGTTCTATGTACGGAATGGGCATGAAGGTTGCTGCTGTATCTATGTTGTGTCAGGATGCTCGTGCATTTGATGCTATGTGGATGGCTGGAACTCCTTGTCCCTATAAAGGTGCAATCGGTGATGATGCAAAGAAAGCTTGGGAAGAAAATTCAGAGGATGCCCCAGCAGATAGTAAAGTTTTCAAAAAAAAAGAGTCTCAGGGGTAACTGAATATGAAGAGCCTGATGACTATTCTGAAGAAGAGAGAATTACTGAAGCACCAGAAGAGTTCGGGTGGGTTCCTGCCGCAACTGTCTTTAGTAGTGTTGGTATGTTCTTTGGTCTTCCTACCTTCCTATTCTTCTAAAGCAGAGGAAGTCACCTCTGGTCAATTATTACAAAATAGAGGATTTGAGGCTAATACAAATACTACTTCACCGTCAAATTGGACTAAAAATGGTGATGCTTATGTTTGTAATACGTGCGGCCCTTATGGCGGTAATGCCTTAAAAACAGGAAACGAGAGCTCAGACCCACAAGGTGGTATAGTTAGTCAGACAGTAGATTTATTTAATGAAATGAATCAAGAACAAATTAATCATGGATTTGATCTTAATTATCGTAGTCAAGTATATAGTCATAGTAGTAATGCGACTGTACCAGCTTGTAATGCAACTGAAGGGGATTGTAGAGATACTTTTGAAATTAATTTAACAGTTACAGATAGTAACGGAACTATTCTTAATACCTTTTCTCATAGATATGAAGAAATTACATGGACAGGATGGGATACCTCTACCTTTAATTTTACTAGTACAGTGCCCGAAAATGAATATACTAGTGCATTTGCAACATTTTCTTTATTTGGTGTAGATAGTGGTGTTGCAACAAATAATCAATATGGCGGCCCAAGATTTGATAATGTATCTCTTACAGCTACCTATACAACACAGGCAACACTAGATATAATTGCAGCTGCTGTCGATGAGGCGATGGAAGTTGTTAATCAACAGATAGATGCTGCAACTGATATTGCAACGGAACCACAGACAATTAATATTACAATAAACGATCCTGTAGGAAATGAGATTGAAACATTTAGTGTAGAAATTGAATCTACTCCAGAGGTAAATGTTTCAACTATAGAAGCTGCTATAGAAATGGCCCCAGTAGAAATGGAAGTTCCTTCTTTTGATACTCCAGTAAGTACAGGGCCTTCTGAGGTAGAAGCACAGGTAGAAGTTGCAAGTATTGAAATGGAGATGAATAATGATATTGGACAATCTATGGATACAGAATCTACAGAACCACAAGGTGAAACCACTACAGAAGCTGAGCCCGAACCTCAAACGTCAGAACCAGAACAACAAGAGGCATCATCAGAATCAGAGTCATCAGAATCAGAGTCAACAAGTTCAGAGTCCTCTGAAACTAATGAACCATCAAGTAATGAAGATTCTTCTAATGAACCAGAGGCCGCAGAGAGTGAACAAGAGTCTAAGTCTGAAGTACGAAGTGGCAACAAACAAAAAAGTGGTGGGAACAAAAGTAAATCGAAAAGCGTAAAACAAATTAAGAGACAGGCTAAACAAAAGGTTGCAAATAAGATAGTAAAGAATATGGGTGATAAGGGTCGGTACGACTCGACAAACCAAATGAGAACACTTGTTGTTATGGGTGTTTTGGGAAATACAAGATCATTCTTCAGTGCTCAAAAACTTATACCCGATATTCCAAATTTCTTTACCAGTGATAGAATACCAGATAGTGCAATTGCAGACAATACAGGTGCTGCATATTATATGATTGGAGGCAGTGATGTTGCTCATAGAGCATTAGTAGATAGTCAATACAAATAGGAGATACCGATGGCCGAAGTAGAAATTGCTGGTGCAAAAATCAAAGGTGGAAAAATGTTGTTATTGCTACCTATACTTGGCACGTTAGGTGGTGGTCTATGGGGTGGCTTTGAGTTTTATAAAGACTATATGAATATGAGAGAGAGAATAGAGAGTTATGAAGCTCCAGATTTATCTGAATTTGACAAGAAACTTGCTGTGTTAAGAGAAGAAATGACATCACTTAAAAGTGAAGTAGAATCCAAGGAAGAATTAATTCAAGATGCAAGAGATTATACAAAAGATATCAAGAATGATCTAAAAGATGAACTTCACGTTATGTCCAAGCAAGTGGATGATATTGAGAAGCGTGGTAAAGAAGCATTTCGTCTAGTGAGAGATAGTATAGAAACTAATGACAAGAAAGTTCGTAAGTTAGTTACAGATAGTAGTGATCGTTTCGATAGACGTAGAGAACAATTACGGAACGATATGGACACTCTTGAACAGAGAATAAAGACTCAAATGAAAGAGTTACAAGATACCATCAATGACAAAATCAAGAAAGCACTAGAGAATCCTCTTGCTGGTATGAGAGGTAAAACCAAGTAGGGCACTTAACAAAATATTTTAGTTATGCATCCGATACATACCAGAGAGGGAGAATCAACAAATCTATTTTTTCCTTTTCTACTATAAGTAGTTGTAGAAAAAGGAGAACTATTAATGAGTGCGACTACAGCATACTACCAACATATAATTGATTTACGTAATTCACGAACAAGAACAGAAGCTTGGGATATTAGACTAGAAAAGTATCGTAAGTGGATTCGTCAAAAAAGAGATTATAATTGGCCTACATCCATAGGTACATTTTCATAATATAAATACTTGTATGAAAGAAATAATCCTTACTATGATGTTGTGGATTCATACTGCCACAGGTTATAGTATTCCCGAAATTCCAGATATAAAATATCTAAGTACTATGAACATACGTTCATATGCCTATGGGTGTAACCAAGTTCCAATACCAAATGGTAACGATGATATTTGTGCTGCAAAAAAAGATTGGGATTTAGATAGAAATAGCCCTATAGCTCTATATGATCATATAGATAAAACCGTCATATTAAATAAAAATTTTGATATAACAACTGTTCACGATAAATCAGTTTTATTTCATGAGTTAGTTCATCATTTGCAATATGAGAACGACATAGATAGTACTGTAGAATGTAGAGGTGAACTTGAAAAGGAAGCTTACACTTTACAAGATGAGTGGTTACAAGAAAAATATGGTGTTAATGTTTGGGATACAATACAAATAAATCAATTATTTTTTGTAATGATAACAAGTTGTATGACAGGAATACCTGATCCAGAAATGCATTGAGAGAAGGAAATTATGAAATATCTAAATATGGGAAATGAAATATCTCATATTCATAACTATGATTTTACTGCCGTTTAGTGTTAATGCAGAGAAATTTCATATAGTGATTGAGAGAACCACGAATCAACTTCTTAAGCCAGTAAAGGATATTTGTTCTAGGTATCGTCTATCTTCTCATGGAATGGTAAGAGTTTTTATTAAAAAATCAAACATATTAGTGTATAGTCGTGATTATAAGACATGGTATTCTAACATTGGCTATTCTAATTGCAAAATATATTTACGAAAATGAAAGATTCTTCTTGACAAACTCTATTTTGTATGGTACTATTAGATATGATGAGAAATAAGGAAACAGACATGACCCTCGAAAAACGCATTGAAACAGCAATTGCTGAGAATACTGACCCATTCACCACAAATGCAGATATCCGTTTCTTTGAAACAGAAGAGTGGAACGCCGCAAAGGTGCTAGGTACGAAGATTATTGGTTATTTCGGTGCAACGATTCCCTTGTGGGAAGGTAAAGTAGTGGAAGCGTATTCAAGATGCTCACCAGAAGTTAAGATTGAGTGGGATAATGGTTCTTACAGTTGGATGATGATAAGTAATATTAATTCTGCTCCTAGTGTGAATGGTTCTCCTATTGGATACTACACAGAGGAGGCGTATTATGAGTAAAAGATACAAACACTGGTTTTGGAATAGTAATTTTGCAATGTGGGTTGCCCGTAAATCTGGCAGATTTAGTAGTTGGTTGTGGCATATGCAATATGGTCGAAAAAAAGCTAAAAAAAGTACTTGACAAAATACCCTAACTGTAGTATAAATAAAACATGGACATTTTTACACACACGATACTTGCAGTAGGTTCCTTAATGGGATTTTTCTTTGTTGGAGAATATTTTGGAAAGAAAAAAATTTCAGAGGAAAAGGCTGCTGATATAATTGATTATACAATTCACATATTGGAACGTGATGGTATGATTAGAGTTTCAACCGGCAAGGATGGTGAGGAAGAAATAGTTCCAATTTCTGAAATCATCACTGATGTATTAAGGAATGCTAAGACTTAATTTACCCATTCTACTACTTTTCTCAACCACCGCTTTTGCAGATGCTCCTTGTGATTACAAGGTAGATAATAAAATTATCTATCAAGGTAATATAGAGAGTGTAAGAGTGGTATCCAAGAATATTCAATCAAATCCCTCTATAAAAGACATACGAAAATGCGTTATGTCTATAGAGGCTAGAGTTGATGGTAAATGGTATCCATCAAAGGGTGAATATATGTTTGGGCCAGATATGTCTCAAATGGATGCCTGTACTCATGCTGAGGATCGTGCAAAGAAAGGTATAATGCGTGAAATTATACCAGAAACATTAAAAAGTGAAAAAAGTTTAAATTGTGACTTGACAAAGAGTAGAAAACAGTGTAATGTAATATACATGAATACCAGTATTGGTAAAGTTAAATTGATGGAAAGTTGTGAAAGATGAAATATATTATGATAATGGTTCTTGCTATTGGACTGTCTGCTTGTGGTCAAACCATGCAGGGAGTTGGTAAGGACATTATAGGTGTTGGTCAAAAAGTCATTGATTTTGGCAAAGATGAAAAGAAGTCTGAAGATGAAAAGAAGTCTGACTAATGCTGAAATTTATTATGGGAATGGTTGTAGGTGTTGTCATTTGTGTATATTACCCAAGTGTCGTACCTATAGTCAAATATAAGTTTCTAGAGCCAGGTGGCGCTAGAGACAGTGTGGTGGAAACATTGAAGGAGATTAAATGATGAATACCAAATTACTAGCAAGTGTTTCCGTACTTGCTCTGGCTCTTAGTGCTTGTGCATCTAACGAACCAAAACCTTTGACTCAAACACCAGAGGTTATTTACAAAACTGCAAAAGTAAATGCAGCCATTTCTGTCGTACCAGATTGGTACAAAGAGATGCCTGAAAAGAAGGGTTCAATCTTTACGATTGGTTCTGCAACTGCACCTGACTTACAGTTTGCAGTTGACATTGCAACTCTTAATGCAAAGGTTGTTCTTGCAGACCGTATCAACGGTAAACTTAAAGCCATGACTAAATCGTGGATGGCAAAACTAGGTTCTACAGATGTTGATGCAAATGTAATGACAGAGATTGAGAAGGTTGCAAAGAATGTCATTGCGAATGTTGATGTTGCAGGGTATAGTCCTGTTAAGGTAGATGTTTTTCCTTCTGGAACACAGTATCGTGCATTTGTTCTTTTGGAGTATTCCGATAAGGAAGCTGCAAAGATCATCTTCAATCGTATGCGTAAGGATCGTATGGTCTACTCTCGTTTGCGTTCCAACAAAGCTTGGAAAGAACTTGAAGCAGAAGTTACTAAGTCTGAAAAATCAGATGAGGCGAAATCAATAGTCAACGTGGAGAAGTTGGTTTCCAATGAAAAAACTACTACTGAGTAGTACTTTAGTTCTCTCTCTGAGTGGGTGTTTGATGCCTTCGGGTATCAACCCCTCACTTGGTTGTAGTCCATTAACAGGTTGTACTGCAAAGGATTACTACATTCCTGGCAAGGGTGTTTGGGCTCCCAAACAATCTGGATTTACTAAAGCAAAAGTAGGTGCGATTGGTGGGGCAGCTGCTGGTGCATATCTAGGTTCTGGTGGTAATCCTCTTACTACTGCTGCATTTGCAGTTGGTGGTATGGTTATAGGACATGAGATTGGAGCTCACTTTGATAAAGTAGATCAAATTCATGCTACAATGTTGTTAAAACAAACACTATCTACTAATGGTAATGGTCAAATGTCTACATGGGAAAACCCACAAAAAGGATTTTCTGTTACTCAAGGCCCAGTTAAAACCAATGGTAATTGTAGAGAATTTATATCTAAGGTTACAGTGGGTAAAGAATTGAGAAATGTAAAAGGTACAGCTTGTTTTGAAAATAATGAATGGATAATGAAGGAGATATATCAATGATTTTAGGTTTAACAGTTGTAGGTGGAATTGTTGTTGCTAATTTGGTTTTATCAGTGTTTTTATTATAATGAGAAAGTTTGTTTATCTTGCAGGCCCTATTGAGGGTTGCAGTAATCATGAGATTAATCAGTGGAGACAGAAATGTTACGTAGGATTTACTGATAATATTACAGGAGTAAATCCCTATCGTGCAGAAAGAGATGCTGATGATCCAGAAGCACGTAAAAGAATTGTTATGAAGAATTACATGGATACAAAATCCTGTGATTTGATTCTTGCATATCTTCCCAAAGAAATCAATGCTCGTAGACATTCTTATGGTACAACATTTGAGATTGCTTGGGGATTTAGTATGCAGAAACCAGTGGTGATTGTATCTGATGATGTTGGTGTACATGACCATCCACTTATGGATATGTCTGGTGCTTTGTTTTGGGATTTGGAAGAGGCTATTGATTATATCAATGTGTTGCTTGAACCATATGATCCCACAAGCACTTTTGACTTTAAAACAATTAAAATAGTAAATTAAAAAAAACTTGACAAATCTTTTTGACTATGGTATTATATTAAAATGAGTGGTATGCATTTATTACCTGTTTATTATACAACTACGAGTACTCGTAAACGTAAGAAACAGAAGAAATCTAAGTCGTTACTTGCTGCTGAGCAAGAACACGCAAAGTATTTAAAGAAGATGAAAATAGGTTCTCGTAGCTCAGTTGGATTAGAGCAACGGCCTTCTAAGCCGTGGGTCACAGGTTCAAGTCCTGTCGAGAGCACCAATGACAACACAGATGTTTCTAATTGGACTCCGTGTACTAAACAAAATGAAAGTTATAAATTAGGTATATCAGGCCAATATGTTGTTGGTCAAGCTTATAACAAAGGTGGATTACAAGTTCTGTCTAAAAAAGAACAGGATGATCCAGCAACAGGAAAGAGAAGATGAAAGTTACAGTTCGTAATAATAATGTAGATAAAGCTATGCGAGTTCTTAAAAATAAACTTCAACAAGAGGGAATTTTTAATGAATTGCGTGAACGAGAGTTTTATATGACCAAGGGTGAAAAGAAAAGAAGGTCTAAAGCCGCTGCAATTCGTAGAAGTAAAAAGGCCCTTGAAAAAAGATTTGAGGAATTTGGATACTGATGAAACCACATACAGTTGATAATTTTCTGTCTGAAGAAGACTTTAAAAGTATAACTGATGTTGTTGAGGGCCCAGATATTAATTGGCATTATAGTTACAGTGTTGCTGATGGTTCTCAAGAAGAAGATGATATGTATTTTATACATTTGTTATACATGGGTCTTGCAGAAATGCCAAAAGATGGTATAATGCCACCACCACCTAAGAATAGTGATTACTACCATTTGTTTGAACCTCTATTTAAAAAGTTGCCAGATTTTAAACTTCTCATGAGAGTTAAAATAAATCTTTATGGTAGAACTCCAGAGATAGTTCATCATCCAGATCATATAGATATGAAACAAGAACATAAGGGAGCGGTGTTTTCATTAAATACTTGTGATGGAGCAACTATTATTGGAAATGAAAAGTTTGATAGTGTTGCTAATAGGATACTGTTTTTTAATCCTACTCATCCTCACCATAGCACTTCTACTACTAATGTGAAGAGAAGATTAAATGTTAATATCAATTATCTATAGAGGATTTTATGGAAACTGAAGAACCACAAGAACTAGAAGACTATGAGAATCCTTCTACAACGTCAACACCATTAAAGGAACATCATCCTTTAAGTTGGTATTTGAAGTGGGCTTCTTCTTATGTTTTGATCGTTGCAATGATCTTGACAACTAATGACCTGTATCCCTATAATATGTTTCTACAATTAATAGGTCTTGCTGGTTGGTTATGGGTTTCTGTTATATGGAATGACAGAGCTCTTATAATTGTAAATGCGGTTGCAGTTGCAATTTTCCTAAATGGTATTGTAAATTGGATGATAAAGGTATTCTAATGGCTAGAGTAAAGAAAATTACAGCATCTACTGATAACAGTAAATGGGTAGAACCTAAGAAGAAGGTTCGTAAGAAACGTAAACCCATGACTGAGGAACAGAAACAAGCTGCTGCAGCTCGTCTTGAAAAAGCAAGAGAGAAACGTGCAGAAAAAAATCCTGATTATGGTATGAGTGGTATACATGAAAGTTTGCGTAATCTTCCAGATGATCATCGTGCTCATCCAAATAAAGTTAAACAATGGATCAAGACACAAAAAGAACTTGCTGCTTCAGAACGTAGAGCTGTTAAGCAAGGAATAAAAGGTGCATATGCAAAACAATGTAGTCACGAAGGCTATGTTAGGCATCTTATTAAATACTTACGTGATGGAGATTATCTAGATATGTTTTATGGTGAATATCAAGAACATCCTGTTAAATTGCGTAATATTGCAATGGCATATTATCCAGATGGAACACCTAAACGATGTGTAGGTACATTTTATCCAGACATGGGTTCCACATATACACAGGAAATGCACAACGAAGAGCATGGTATCTTTGAGGAATTACCAAAAAAGAAAAGAAAAAAGTATAAAAAATGACAGCAGATGTTATAGAAGGCCCTTGGAAAAAGATTGATAAAACTGAAAAAGAACTTGAAATTGCTAGAGTTCTTGCTGAGTGTGATCAAATAACTAGTGACTGCGTTGTTGATGTTTTACAAAATTTAGTAGAAAATGGCATAGCACCAGATGATCCTGACGATGAAAGTATCGTATATATTATGTTTTTAACTGATCTAATAAAAGCGATAGTATACAAAGGTGCTGATATAGAACATCCATTTCAAGATATTGCATTTATGTTGTGTGGTACAGCAGAAGAAGATGGAAAAAAAGACTATTATGTAGATTATAATCTGGTATCAGATGTAATTGATTATCTAAGAAGTAAGGAAAAAGAACCAGCATGATTTTAGTTGATATGAGTCAGATATCATTAGCCAGTATGATGATGCATCTGAATATGAATAAGACTACAAAACCAGATGAAAATATGGTGCGACACATGATACTTAATTCGTTGAGAATGTATCGTAGTAGATTTAAACAAGAGTTTGGAGAGTTAGTTCTCTGTTTTGATTCTCGTCATTACTGGAGGCGTGACCACTTTCCAAACTATAAGGCTGGTCGAAAGAAGAGTAGAGAAAGTTCTAATCTAGATTGGGATGCAATATTTGGTTGTCTCAATGAGATTAAACAGGAACTAAAAGACTACTTTCCTTACAAGCATATTGAGGTTTATGGTGCAGAGGCAGACGATATAATTGCTGCATTATGTCTTGAACTTGAATATGATAATGGAAAGACTTTAATTTTATCTGGTGACAAAGATTTTATTCAGTTACATAGATTTACGAATGTATCTCAATACAGTCCTATCACAAAGAAAATGATTAACGGCTTTGATCCTTATCACTATTTGGATGAACATATTCTCAAAGGTGATACAAGTGATGGAGTTCCGAATGTATTATCACCAGACAATACCTTTGTTGATGGATTACGACAAAAACCTTTAGGTAAAAAGAAGATTGCAGAATGGACAGGTGAGGTTTTAATCCCTGTAGAGATGGCTATACCAGATGGTGAAGTGAAACGTAATTTTCAGAGAAACCAACAATTGATAGATTTATCTAAAGCACCAGAGGAGATTTTTCTTGCTTGCATGAGGGAGTATCAAAATGCTCCAGATGGTGATCGTAGTAAACTACTAAATTATTTTACAAAGAAGAGATTAAAGAATCTCACAGAATCCATAGGAGAATTTTGACATGGACTTATTAATATCTGAAATCTTAGATAAGGTTTCTAAGGTTAAAACGAAAAAGGAAAAGGTTGCTTTTCTAAAACAATATGATTCAGCTGCATTACGCATGGTGATTAAATCATCCTTTGATCCTAAAATTATGTGGAAACTTCCAGAAGGTGAAGTTCCTTATAGGAAAAATGAGGCACCAGAAGGAACTGAACATACCAATCTTCATGGTGAAGCACGAAAACTATTTCACTATCTAGAAGGTGGTAATGCAGATTTGACGCAAAGTAAACGTGAGAGTATGTTTGTTCAGTTGCTAGAAGGTCTGCATGAGTCTGATGCTGAAGTGCTTGTCGCTGCAAAAGACAAGACTTTACATCGTAAATTCAAAGGTCTTTCTGATAATGTGGTCAAAGAAGCATTTGATTGGGATGAAAATTACATGAAAATCGAAGGATATCCTCAAGGAAATCGTATGGCATCTGCTTAATTTTTTTCTTGACAAATCTCTCTGGTTATGTTACTATTAGTAATAATCAAGAGAAAGGATTCGTTATGAGTAAGATGAGTGATTGGGCAATGGACTTAGAAGATGCCACTGTTGAAGCATTGAATAATGGTGCTGAGTGTGAGGCTGATGTTATTGCCTATGTGAAAACCAAAGTTGCAGTTGTGGATGAGGAATATGTTTCTGATCTGTATACTGAGTTTTGTGGTGATTGGATGAGTGAGGCTTACGCCTAAATTAATTTCAAAAAAGTTAAATTAACTGTTGACAAACTCTATTGAGTGTGTTACTATTAGATATAATCAAGAGAGAGAGAGAAAACGATGATTAATTATTTAGAAGCTTATAACGGTGGAATTAAGATGTTTGCCGGAACTTTCAACCTTAAAGGTTGGTCGAAGAGTGCTGAAGGTATTGCATATACCTTGAATACTTGTGGAATTGCAGAAAGTATGAGTAGTTCTAGTTCTATGGATTTTGCATCTGAGGAAGGTTTTGAAACCGATGATGGTGCAATGTTATTGTTGAAACGTGCTTTGGAGTTAGTGTAATGACTGTTTTTGTAAAAGATACTGCTAATTCGGTTTTGTCTGGACTTTCTAAGATGAAGTCTGCAATGATTGAGGATTACAATAATTTTATGCCGGACAATAAAAGTATGTGTGATGGCTATGCCGATAGTTTTGATATTCGGTATGGTAAGAAGTACATCAAGGTTGTCTGTAATAGTAGTGTGAAAGCATTTGTTGTCGGTGTTGACAATGATAAGAAATTCAAGAAAGGTGATATCTTGATGGCCGCTAGTTGGGTTGCCCCTGCTCGAAATGCTGCTCGAGGAAATATCCTTGACGGTGGATACCCGATCAGTTGGACAGGAGCTTGTTATCTGTAATGAGTTATACTTCAACCCCAATTAAAGAAATAGAATTTATTAAATCCTATCTTTTTGTAGTAGGTAAGTCTACTAAGAAACGTATGGAATTTTGGTGGAGACTTTCACCATATTGGAATGGTAAAAAATTTACTTCTACTTTATATCATTCTCTTAAAAAATTAAGAGATAGTGGAGTTGTTGTAACTGACAAAACAAACAAACAATATGAGTATAATTTAAAATGAAAATAAAATTTGATGATGTTTTGGGTATTACTATAATCTTTGGAATGCTTTATGCTGCTTGTATAATGTTCTAAAATGAATTTATCTGAACTACTTACGGTTGGATTGGTTATATTCACTCCAACAATTGCAACTGCACCAGAAAATAAAAGTGTTTCTGTTGAGTGTCTTGCACTTAATATGTATCATGAAGCTAGAGGTCAAGGTAGTGCTGGACTTCTTGGTGTTTCTTCTGTTGTTCTAAATAGAGTAAAAGATAAGAGATTTCCTAATACAATTTGTGGAGTTATATATCAAGGGCCAACAAGAGAAAGTTGGAAGACTCGACAAACGTCTGATCCTAATGATGCAAAGTTTTATCCTATAAAAAATCGTTGTCAATTTTCTTGGTATTGTGATGGCAAGTCTGATGAACCAAGGGATAAAAAAACTTACAAAAGAATATTGACAATTGCCAAGTCTATAGTCTATAATGATATTAATTTTATAGATATAACTGATGGTGCAACTTTTTATCATGCTGATTACGTTAAACCAGCATGGGCAAAAGTAAAAACTAGAACAACAAGAATAGGCAATCACATATTCTATCGTTGGGAAAAACATCAAAAAGGAGGCCCTGTTGAGTAATTTTAGGTTTATTGAACGTAATGTGGATGTAAAAAATATTGTCCAACAAGTGCTAGATAATCCTAATGATTGGGGTGTTGCTGGTAGCATTAAAGGTGCTTCTGGTGATTTAAAACCATACGGTTTTTTACCACTAATGATGGCTGTAGTTAATGATACAGAACGTGGTGGTTTTGGTGATCCTAAAAATACACAACTTCAACAAAAAACTCCTTTATGGGATAAATATAAACAAGTAAGAAAATTTCTAAAAAAATACAAACTTCATAATCACTCACGAGCTGCATTTTTCAGATTAAAGCCAGGCGATCAAGTAGGGTGGCATATAGATGAAGGCAAATATTATTATAGCAGAGACAGGTATCATTTATCTTTACAAGGAACATACAAGTATTGGGTGGGTGAAGACCCTCTGTATGAGTCAGGTGTTAAACCTATGCATCCTAGTCAAGAAAGTCAAGAAGCTCTTATGGATACAGCTGAAATGCACGTTATTGAGCCAGGCACTTTCTTTTGGTTTGATAATAAGAAATATCACAGAGCTTTAAATGTAGGTGATATAGACAGATTAACATTTGTTTTTGATGTGCCACATAGTAAAAGGAATCCTTAATGAAAGAATTATCAACGTATTATGGTTCAGATGAATATAGTGATCGTATCGCAAAAGTTTTTTGGGATATTGATAAAAAAGAATATTTTGTAGATATGAAAATGAATGGCCGTTCAGAACTACGTGGTATGACAATTCACAATGAAAGTTATGCTGAGGATTGTGCAGAAAATTTTGTAATGGGATATGGAGAATTTGGTCGATGAAAAAACTAAAAAAACTTTGGAAAGAACGTAGAATTGCTAGGTTTAAAACCTCTGGTTGTGCATTATGTTGGCACCATTGTTCACATGATAAAAGTTACTTACCATGAACATTTTTTACCTAGATCGTGATCCAGTGATTGCAGCTCAAATGATGTGCGACAAGCACGTTGTTAAGATGATACTTGAGTCTGCTCAAATGCTATCTACTGCTCATCGTGTTCTTGATGGTGATGATCGTGCAAATGAAACTGGACTGTACAAGATGGCTCACAAGAACCATCCTAGTACCATTTGGGTTCGTGCATCATCTGAAAATTATAGGTGGTTGTGGAAACACATGGATGCTCTATTGAAAGAGTATACTCATCGTTATGGTAAGCATCATGCTACTGAAAGGTTGCTTAACATTCTGTTTAAGCCACCTCTCAATATCGTTCATGGTGTTCCTCTCACTGATCCACCACAATGTATGCCGGAATTGTGTAAGGGTGAGGATACAGTTCTTGCATATCAAAACTACTACATAATAGAGAAGTCTGGATTTGCACGTTGGACTAAACGTGAGATACCAGCATGGTTTATAGGAGAAACAGGTGAGAAGGGAAAGTCGGGACGAATACATATTACGGAAGATGCATGAGGGTAGAATGGAAATAATTGAGTCAATTACACCCAATTTCAGTAAATCTTCTGATAATCTTGACATATTGACAGAAGAAAATAAAATATTAAAACATAATGTAAAAGAGCTTCAAGAACAGCTGCAAAATGCATACAAACGTATAACAGAATTACAACCAAATAATGATGAGCAAATGGAGCTTGATGTATAAAGGAATAAAAAATTATAATGAATAGGATTATTGAAACAAAAATATTAGCCTACTTTTCTAATGATCCCGAAAAAGGGGTTGAATTAGAGTATCCAATGAACTCATTACTTCTGCAACACTACAATGAATGGATTGCAGAAGTAGAAGATTTATTAGATGTTAAAGCAAAGCTATGAAAAATGATTAAAGAATTAATGTGTGTAAAAAGAAAGAAATATAATGCCAACATATAAATTTAGAAATATGAATACAGGTGAAGAGTTCGATGAATTTATGTCTATGGATGAAAGAGAAAACTACCTAAAGACTCATTCCACAATTGTACAAGTACCAGTGCCGGTTGCTTTTGTTGGTGATCATATTATGGGTGTCGGCCCTAAGAATGATGAAGGATTTAAAGAACGTATGAGTCAAATTGCATCTGCTCATCCTAATTCACATTTGGCTGATAGATATAAAACTGGTGAGTCACACAAAGCATTAAAGACAAAGGAAGTAATTAGGAAACATCAAAAAAAGAAACCTTTAGTCACTAAATAATTATGGTGCGGGCGAGAAATCAAACTTCAGCAAGGGATGCACAGCATCTACGCAAGCTGGGAAGTCAATCCGCCCATGCACCAGAGAGGGGGGGTTAGTAGGGTAAAGCCTGAAAGAAAATCCCCTCTCTCACTTATATAAATAGGATATATCATGGCAACAAAAAAGAACAAAGAAATCAATCACAATAGTTTAGTTACTATTAAACCGATTACCGACAATCAGAAACAAGTCTTTTCGTCTTGGAAAAAAGGACATAATCAGTTTCTATTTGGTTGTGCTGGAACAGGTAAAACTTTTGTCTCTCTGTATCTAGCTCTACAGGATGTTTTTGATTTAAAAACAAAATACGACAGAGTTGTATTGGTTCGTTCTCTCATTCCCACAAGAGAAATTGGATTTCTGCCTGGCGATGAGGAAGATAAGGCCGCACTATATCAAGTACCGTATCAGAACATGGTACAGTTTATGTTTGAGATGCCTAACGAACAACAGTTTAATTCTCTGTATGATAGATTAAAGGGACAGGGTTCGATGTTCTTTTTGTCAACTTCTTTTCTAAGGGGATTGACATTTGACAATACTATTGTTATAGTAGATGAATGTCAAAACTTAAACTTTCACGAATTGGATACCATTATTACTAGGGTTGGCCAAGATTCTAAAATTGTATTTTGTGGTGATTTTGATCAAACAGATTTACAAAAGACAAATGAGAAAAATGGTTTACATAATTTTCTCCGTATTTTAGAAGAAATGGAAGAATTTAATTGCACAGAGTTTACTATAGGCGACATTGTTCGCTCTGGTTTTGTTCGTAGTTATCTTATCAATAAAACCAAACTAGGAATAGGAATAGAATAGTGGATATAGAAAAATTACAAGAAGAAGTTGCAGCTGATGAAGGTTGTGTTTATGAAGTGTATCTTGACCATCTTGGGTTAGCTACTTTTGGTATTGGCCACTTGGTCATAGATACTGATGAAGAATATGGTGCAGAAGTAGGGACTCCTGTTTCAGAAGAACGAGTTAACCATTGTTTTAAAAATGATGTACAATCGGTTATTTTAGATTGTCATGAATTATATGATGATTTTGATGATCTACCAGAAGAAGTCCAACTCATCATTGCAAATATGATGTTTAATATGGGTAGACCTAGACTATCTAAATTTAAAGGTATGAAACGTGGAGTAGATGCCAAAGATTGGAACGCAGCTGCAGATGAAATGGTTGATTCACGCTGGTATAAACAAGTAACAAATCGTGCAGATCGTCTTGTTGAAAGGATGCGAAACGTATGAAGTACACTCAAAGTCAATGGGATAGAGAGATAGGATGGGGTAAAGTGCCAGAAAAATATAAAGCTAAAACTAAAATAGGCATTTCTAAACTTGAAGAATACAAAAGTAAAATAAACTATGACGTTTGGGCAGATGTATCAAACGTGAAATATAATATGAAAGTAAATTATAATGTTCAATCACAAGACAGTGAATCTACCAGAAGTAAAAACAGAAACGATAAATCGTAAACGATTTTACGTAACACCAGAAGGGAAGAAATATCCCTCAATAACTACAGTTCTTTCCAATCGTAAAAAAGAAGGATTATGGGAATGGCGTAAACGTGTTGGTAATGATGTTGCCAACTATGTTGCACGTACCTCTTCTGCAAGAGGAACAGCTGTTCACCATATGTGTGAAGATTATCTTAACAACGAGTTTGATGAAGAGAAACATAAGAAGAATTTTTTGCCCTATTGTCTATTCAAACAGTTGTCAGATCGTGCATTACCAAATGTGAATAACATCTATGCACAAGAAGCAGGACTGTATAGTGATAAATATAAAGTGGCAGGCCGTGTAGATTGTATTGCAGAATACAAAAATACTCTTTCTATCATTGATTTTAAAACATCTTCTAGAGAACGTAATGACGATTGGAACGAAAATTATTATATTCAGACTGCCGCATACGCTGAGATGTTTCAAGAAAGAACTGGTTTAAAGACAAATCAAATTGTAATTCTAGTAGTAACAGAGGATGGTACTGTTCAAGAATTTGTTAAAAATAAAAAAGAATATCTTCCTATGTTGGAAGATTCTATGAAAGAATGGAGCAAATCAAATGAAACACCTATCAATAATGATGGCGATGTTTCTACTAGTGGGTTGTCAAACAACGCAATCGGCTGAAACAGAACCAAAACCTGATGTTGTAAAGGAACCAAAAGAAGAAGTGACAAAACCCCATAACCCTTTTGAGAATCTTGAAATTCCTTCTGGCCAAATTATCACAAGTACAAAACCTGTAGTATGTGGAAGAATTGATGTTATGCTTAATCGAATGAAAGAACAATATGGTGAAGTTCCTGTATTCATAGGTAGAGTTGCTATTCAAAATTCAGGCGAAGGTCAAAAACAAATTGTGTCTATGCTGGTACAAAATCAAAAGACAGGCAGTTATACTTTTCTAGAACAAATGCCAGTAGAGGAACGGCTTATGTGTATTCTATCTACTGGTCATGGTAAATTAAAAATTTCACCATTAGGAACTAAACTTTAATTAAAAAAAGTACTTGACATTTTAAATCAACTATGGTATAAATATAATACAGTTCGTTGATACGGATTGAAAGACGTACAGGACTTGGGGGCAGTACCCAACGCCTCCACCATAATCTCACTTCTAGATGAGATATTGAATTACTGCTTGGAAGTGGGATTATTATGGGGGCGAAATAGGATCGACTGGCGTGGAATAGAGAAGTGGAGAATTGTCGGATGACTCCGTTATTGGTCAAAACACTAAACGCAAACGATAACTTTGCACCTATGGCACTTGCTGCGTAAGCAGTAAATGTTAATGGAGTTTCGGTAGGTTTCTTAGCAACAGAATAACCTACCA
>Ga0209336_10000450_pt1 | contig 21093 bp, 29 predicted proteins | sample LinPmetageLP32_FD_184042 | JGI IMG/M metagenome (GOLD analysis project Ga0209336, IMG submission 184042) | Marine viral communities from the Pacific Ocean - LP-32 (SPAdes) (version 2) | ecosystem: Environmental > Aquatic > Marine > Oceanic | place: Pacific Ocean | collected 2009-08-23 | reverse complement strand
AAATCAAAATCAACTTCTGGAAGATCAGCATGCATAGGAATGTTACCACCAGCTTCTAACTTAGCTATCTTAGCATAACTAAGTTTCATATATGATCCAAGTTCTTCTTTAATAAACTTTGTTGTTATTGGCATATATTCACATATTGATGTCCAACTATGACTTCTTATGTTTCTAAACGATCCTAAGTACGATTGCTTGGTTTCATTTGTAAACACACCCTGAGTTAATATGTCAGTATAATTACCTGATCTACTTAATAAAGATATTGCACTCCAAGCTTTCTGGCCATCGACTTCAGTTCCAATTCCAATGGTACCACTTTCTTTCATTTTTTTGTTCTGTACTTGATCTCTTTCTTCATTAAACATACTTTCAACTAAAATTATTTCATTCAGTATCTCATCAACAGGTACTTTAAAAAATTGAGATAGATCTACCCAACTTGCTTCTGTTGCAAATTTAACATAAGACATTTACATTATCCTTTAACTTATTTGCAAATAAGTCTTTCCAGTATTGAGTGTTATCAAAAAATGCGGTTTTTCCATCTGAATATGCTTCACTTATTCCCTTCCATATTTTTTTATCTAGTTCGTAGTAGTATTCATACACACCTAACTGTTGTGCAGATTGCTTGTGAATATCTAAATGGTCAGCTTCATCATGCAAAAGTCTTTTAGTCATTTTTTTATAATATTCGTTTGATCCCTTACGGACATAGGCTTTAAATAACATGCATGCCCTTCTCTCAACAACATACACAAATGCAGGAAAGTGATCTACTGGAATATTGTCAACGTCTAGTTTTCCAATACCTTCAAACATAGCTTTCTCAATACTTATCGATGGGTCTGTAATAATGCTATCTAATGGAATACATTTACGTAAAGCTCCTCTTGCCATAGCACTGTGCTTTTTTTCGTCTCTCAGTTGTTTAAGCCATCTAGGATTATCATGGTTGTTAAAATGTTTTAACATGTATTGCCAGAGCCAGTACTCACTCATGTAAACATGATTCATATAGTAATCATCATTTGTCATTTTTTTATTACTCTTATTATCCATGCAGGCGGATCAAGTTCCCACCAACGTTCTTGATTATTCCATGCTTTACTATTTGCATGGTGGTTGTTATGCCAACCTTCTCCTAACGTAATTAAACTTGCAATCCAACTATTTCTACTTTCATCATCTACATTGTGATTTTTATATCCATGTATGTGTGCTATTACAATAATAGCACTTGTACTGTGTAATACTAATACTGTTGGGATAGCATAAGCAAATATTACAAGTAATGGATTTATCGCAAATAGGGTAACGGCGTATACTATATTAATTAAAAAATAATATTTGTGTGTAAGTTTGTAAAAACTTTGTTTACGTATATCTTTTATATATTTTGGATGAATGTGTTGTATGTTCCAAAAACCAAACCATGCTTTTACCCAACCTAATTTGTAAGGGCTGTGTACATCTTCATCAGTATCAGCATGGCCATGATGTTGTCTATGTATCGCAGTCCATGCAATCGGACTACCTATCATTGTAATACAACCAATCAATCCTAAAGTATATTCTAGCCATTTATATGTTTCAAAACTTCTATGACTAATAAGTCTATGATATCCTACGTTAATACCCATCACACCTATGAACCAATAGATGAATAAGCTGTACAAAAGATATATAGCTGAAACCTCATAAAAGAAGATCAAACTTAATCCCACTAATAGTAAAATGTGATTAAGTATTTGTGTCGCGCGCACTAATGTATTGTGATTCATTAACTTAACAACTCTGATAATTCTTCATATGAAACTCCACTTTTCGCTTCCCAATTGCATACAACCCGCTTAGCATTGTCAGCGTGGTCTTCTAATGCTACAGGTCTATGAAAATGATTCATATGAAATACAGTTGGATATTGAAGTTGAACAGTTTCTTCAGGTTTATCCCAATTAGATTCTTTTAGTTTAAAATTTGCGCCTTTGACATTTCTATCAACAATAGTTTCTTCTGGTGGTAGATAAAATGATGTAGCAGCATATTTAGAATAAACAATAGGCCAAAATATTGAACCTGTTGTATTTTCAATATTGTGAGAATGAGGCTTGGTAGTATAGAAGTTTGGATTGGAATATTCCATCACTAGCATAAAGTTAGACATTTTATACTTTTCTCTAAACTCAGCAATAAGAGGAAATTCCTGATCTACAATATGATGATTGTCATCTGTTACAGTAAACTGACTTTTTGAGGCTCTAAATCCTTCCCAGTCTTTTATAAAATAATACATTTCTTTTATTGTATCAAATACTTCAATTGCATCTTTATTATTTTCTAGGGATTTGACAAATCTACTCATTATCTTACTCCTTATTTGTAATATATATATTTATAATTTGTAGACATATTATATAAAATAGGTTATGATAGTTTATGGTAAGAATTGGTATAAATGGATTTGGTAGGATAGGTCGATGCGTTGCTCGTCACATCTTAGATGAACGAAACGATTTAGAAATTGTTAAGATAAATGCTTCAGGTGATTATGATTCCAATAGTCATCTTTTACATTATGATAGTATACATGGAAGATGGAGAGGTAAGCTTAGTGATAAAGTAAAGTGGAGTCATACAAGAGATATAAAGAAGTGTGACTGGAGTGGAGTAGATATAGTATTGGAGTGCACAGGAGCGTTCAATGATGGTGAGCTCGCAAAGGCACATATTAGCAATGGTGCAAGCAAAGTTCTAATCAGCGCTCCTGCAAAAAATGTAGATAGAACTGTAGTGTATGGAGTTAACCATACAGAAGTGTTACCTAGTGAAAATATCATTAGTAATGCCAGTTGTACTACAAATTGTCTTGCGCCTATGGCCTTAGTATTGCATAAAGAGTTTGGAATAAAAAGAGGTGTAATGACAACTGTGCATTCATACACTGGAGATCAAAGTACAGTTGATCGTAGACACAAAGATCCCTATCGAGCAAGAACAGCAGGTATGAGTATGATACCTACCAGCACTGGTGCTACAAAAAACATAGGAAAGATAATACCTGAACTGCAAGGTAAACTAACAGGCAGTGCTATCAGAGTTCCAACAGCTAATGTGAGCTGTGTAGATTTTACTTTCCAATCAGAAACTGAATTAACTGAAAGAGAAGTTAATCTAGCCTTTGCCAAATATTCTCATCATTATATGAACGGTGTCTTAGGATATGAGACTCAGCCATTAGTAAGTATTGATTATAATCACACTTCTGAGAGTTGTATTATTGCTTCAGATCAAACACAAGTAATTGATAAACATATGGGTCGTGTGTTAGGATGGTATGACAATGAATGGGCATTTAGTTGTCGAATGGCTGATACAGCATCATACATAGGTTATTTGTAATAAAAGTAAATTAACTGTTGACTTTATGTTTAGAATATCCGATAAGGGTGTTAGGAAATGAAGGAGATTATGATGATTATAGTTAGAGATATTCAAGATGCAATGACAATGAAAAAGAAATTGTCTAGTCTAGCTCGCAGAGCTCATAAGTACGGCAAGACTCGCACTTCGATTGTTATCGAGTTGTTTGAGCTTTGTGAAGAACTGGAAAAAAACATTGAGCGTGAAGAGCGTGAAATGAATGACTACATGGACATGGAATATTGCGCTAATAGATTGGAAAGGACGTAATGAAATATGTAATTGATATTGACGGAACCATTTGTGAAGAAGTACTTCTTGAAAATGGTAAAAAGGATTATGCAAACCATATACCTATTATGAAACGAATCCGTAAAGTTAATAGATTGTATACATTAGGACACACAATCAAGTATATGACTGCGAGAGGATGTGTTAGTGGTGTTGACTATTACGATCTTACTAAAGAACAATTGTGGGCATGGGGATGTAAGTATCATGAACTCAGCGTTGGTCAAAAAGAAAACTATGACATTTGGATTGATGATAAAGCATTTTGGTCCGAAGACTTTTTTAGAGATACAGGAGGTTATTAATGAGTAAATATTTTCCATATATTTTTTGGAGTATGCTAGCTGTTGCTTTGGTACTATCTTTTATAGTAGCAGATGAAATAGAAAATAGACTTACTAGCATAGAGAATAACTTAGATAAAATTGAAGCTGCATTAGAAGCCATGCCAAATGAGTAAGTTCATTGCAGCAATGGATCACTCTGGAGGTTCTACCGGAGGTGTTTTAGAAAGATATGGTGAAGAGTTTACAGAAGATGATAAGATGGATAAAGTTCATCAGATGAGACTTCGTATGGTAAACTCTCCCATGTTTGTATCTGATAACATCTGGGCAGCGATCTTGTACAAAGATACTGTCGATCGTGGTATGGTACCAATATTAAAACAAAAAGGAATTCAGTCTTATTTAAAAATTGATAGTGGTGTAGAGGAAAATGGCTATCTAAAATATTTTAGATGGAGCGACATGGTTAATTACGCTCAAGAACATAACTGCAATGGTACTAAGATGCGCAGTATTCTTAAAGACGTAAAAGATATGGATATGATATTAACTCAGCAATTAGCTATTGCAGAGGTGGTATCCGAGGCAGGACTTATGCCCATTGTTGAACCTGAGATCCCAATTAACCATCCAGAAAAAAAATATCTGGAGGAAGCATTACTTCATGAGTTGGGAGAAAAACTAGAAATATTTAAAGGACGATGTATTCTTAAACTTACACTACCAGAAGTTCCCAACTTATACAAACCATTGATGAGTCACGATCGTATTGAGAAAGTAGTCGGTCTTAGTGGAGGTTACACTACTAAGCAAGCATGTAGAAGATTAGTGGTGAACAATGGAATGACAGCAAGCTTTTCTAGAGCGTTAAGTGAAAGGCTCATGAAAGATATGGATGAAAAAACTTTCAATAATACTATTGGAGAGAACATTGTTATGATAAAGACTGCTTCTAATGGTTAGAATTATTGCTGGCCCTTGCCAACATGAAAGCATAGGAAGATCAGGTGAGATCGCTGAGCATTGTAAGCAAGTATGTGATAAGTATGGTGTTGATTATTACTTCAAGGCTAGCTTTGATAAGGCAAATAGAACATCTATGGATGGTGAAAGAGGATTAGGATTAATACCAACTCACCATGCTTTTATAGACCTTAAAAATGAACTATCAGGTCTTAAAATTCTTACTGATGTCCATACGGTTGATCAAATTAGAGCATTATGTTATGGATATTATAGTGCAGTAGATGTATTACAGATACCTGCTTTTCTCTGTAGACAAACAGACTTGATACTTGAAGCATGTAAAACAGATTGTATTGTTAATATTAAAAAAGGTCAGTTCTTAGCTCCATGGGATGTTAATGGTATACTAAGTAAAACAAAGAAAGCAAAAGAAGTCTGGATAACTGAAAGAGGTACTAGTTTTGGTTATAATAATCTTGTTGTCGATTTTAATGGTTTGCAGTACATGCTTGATAACTATAGCGTTCCGATTGTATTTGATGCAACACACTCCTGCCAGAAACCTGGAGGAAGCGGTGAAAGTTCAGGTGGCAATCGTGCTTGGGTCCCAGGGCTTACTCGTGCTGCTTCTGCTTTGGGCATATCTAACTTCTTCTTAGAAGTGCATTCTGATCCAGACAATGCCCCATCGGATGGACCCAACATGCTTAAACTAGAAGACTTTGATCAAGTCGTAGATAATATAATGGAATTCAATTATGCCCAACATTGAAATAACTACTCATCCTACAGGCCGCAGTCCTGAAAACAAATTCTACTTTGGTAACAAAACAAGACTGTTAGATCTGAGTAGACCAAAGTACAATAAGGTTGGAAAAGAAGCTGACTATTGGGAATTCTTTGAAGATCTAAATGATTATGATTACAAACATTATCTAAAGTTTTATTCATCTGGTAGATGTTTTAGTGTAATGACAAATGATGATAGACATGCTCAGTTTGTTCGTAATATGTTTCCTGTTGTTTCTGATCCTGATGATCCTAATGAACACTTATCTGATTGGAAGATAATTCATAATACTGAGATTGATTGCCCTCCTAGAATATTTGTTCATCTTGATCAAAAGATAATGTTGGTAGGAGGAACAACCTTTCTGGGTGAGATCAAAAAAGGTGTGTTTGGTATTATCAGTTTCGAGCTTCCTGATGAAAATATTCTTCCTATGCATTGCTCAGCTTTTACTTACAAAGATACAACTAATCTTATGTTTGGGTTATCTGGTACTGGCAAGACCACACTTAGTAGCGATCCAGAATATGGTTTGATATCGGATGATGAAGTGTTGTGGAATAAAAAAGGCATAGCAATGATTGAAACAGGTTGTTATGCTAAGAGCGAAGGGTTAACTCCAGAAACTCACTCTACTATATTCGAAGCAGTAGAACTTGCTAAACAAAGAGAGACGTTAGTTGTTGAGAATCCTGGTGCGGCTAATGCTCGTCTGAGCTATCCTTTAAATTGTGTTATGAATGCTCATGTCAGTCAACAACAGTTTTCTCATCCAAATAATATATTCTTTCTAACTATGGACGCTCAAGGTGTCTTTCCTCCATCATCCAAGATAAGTGGAGAGACTGTCCGTAAGTTTTTTGAGACTGGTTATACAAGTCAGATGCCAGGTACTGAAGCTGGCACTACTGAAATTAAAAAGATCTTTTCTCCTTGTTATGGATCCCCATTTATGCCAAGACATATAAATGTTTATAGTGATCTGTTAATGGAAAAGATTGAGAAGAATAACTGCAATGTATATTTAATTAATTCTGGCATGGATCCTAACGGTAATAGATTTCCATTAGACTTTACTAGAACTTGTGTGAAGTCGGCAATAGATTTAGATGCAGAAGATATTTCTGAAGAAATTCAAAATAAACTGTTGACCTTACTTTAAGAATATACTATACTAAGGGAATCAAAAGAAGGAATTATATTATGTCACATGAAGTTGAAATGGTTAATGGAGTAGCACAAATGGCTTATGCAGGCGAGAAGCCTTGGCATGGTCTTGGTGTAGAAGTATCTAATGATCTTACTCCCAATCAGATTATGAAAAAAGCTGGGCTTGATTGGTCAGTAGAAAAAGTACCTTTATACTTTACTAATCGTGGAGGTAAAGCTGTTAGTGTTAACAAGCAAGCCCTAGTACGCTCTACAGATCAAAAAGTACTAGATGTTATTGGTGATGATTGGAATCCTGTTCAAAACGAAAATGCCTTTGAGTTCTTCTCAGAGTATGTTCTTGCTGGCGATATGGAAATGAATACAGCAGGTTCACTCAAAGGTGGTAAGAATGTATTTGCTCTTGCTAAGGTAAAAGAGTCCTTCTCTATCCTTGGTGAAGATCAAGTGGATTCTTATTTGTTGTTCTCAAACCCACATGAGTATGGTAAGGCTATTGATGTTCGCTTTACTCCTGTTCGAGTTGTATGTAACAATACTTTGACATTCTCTTTGCAGGCTGCGTCTAAGAACTTTGTAAAGTTAAACCACCGTAGTAAGTTTGATGCTGATATGGTTAAGCAACAAATGGGTCTTGCATCTGAGAAGTTTGCAAAGTATAAAGAAATGGCTGAGTTCTTATCTACTAAGAAGTTCTCTGTAGAGTCTCTTATTAACTATTACAATGAAGTATTCCCACACACATACAGTAAAGGCAAAGAAGTCAAAGCTATTGAAGACTTAACTAAGAATGCCAAAGCTGCTATGGATGTTCTCTATACTCAGCCTGGTGCAAACTTTGGTGAAGGAACTTGGTGGCAAGCACTTAACTCCGTAACATATATGACTGATCATACGATGGGTCGTAATGCTGAGACACGTTTACAATCTGCATGGTTTGGTCAGAACCAAGCACGTAAAGTCAAGGCAGTAAATAAGGCTGTGGAGTATGCAACAGCGGCCTGATGGATATGAAGATGTTATAGTCTACAGCGACACCGATCGTGTCAGCTGTAGCGGAGAAAACTTTGACCACCCCTTAGTATATTACACAATACCAAAGGGTGGTGAAGTAAAGTGTGGATATTGCGATATTAGATTCAGGATGAGAGATAATGAAGGATAGTGATCAACCAAACGATGAAAGATATTATGCATATATGCTTCGACGGTTTAAAGAAGCAATGAAAGAGGAACGTGAAAGTGAAGCTGATAAATGATAAAGAGAACCCAGATCTTGTTGGGACTGTGGAAACTAAGGATGAATTTGTCCACATTAGTAAGATAGTTAATAACCTTAATCAAGATTTGATTGATAGTGGATTTGAGAAGTATCAATACAAAGCTGAGAAGAGAGGTAATAAGGCTTACATAAGAAGAATCTAAGGAGCCTCCGGCTCCTTTTTTTATTATAAATAGTAGAAACTATTAGGTGTAAAAATGATTCGACTAGATCAATATCTTAAAGAAAGTACAGACATGGATAAGTTACTTAGCCATCTTAAAAAGATTGGTTATAATAAATTTCAGACACCCACCAGAAAAAAAGTACTTGTTTACGTTCCTAAATCAGATAGAATGTCAGCTATGGCAAACTTAGAAAAAAAACTAGGTGGGTTTGTGGATAAAAGTCCTGAGGTCATGAGAGCTATATCCTCCATGGGTGGAATAAGATTTGATAAAGGTCCTTACAAAGATATATTAGTTGGTGTAAAACCAGACCAATCAAAAGGATTAACAACCGATGAGCAAGAAACCTTAGCAGGTCTTTTCATAGTCACTAAGTTAGGTAATCCTAATACAGATTTTTCAGAAGAGGATTTAACAAAATTTGGAGAGAGTGTTACTTTTTCAAAACACAAAGCTTCTGCATTGTTACAAAAAGCAAGTCCTGGTTGGGTGAGTAGTTCTACTGTGATTGCTGAAAAACTATATCCTATGCTCAAGAGCTCAAAGCTACAAGTTCACCAAAGATCTGGAAGCAAGTTTGAGCGGGCTATTTCTACAAGAGCCAAACAACTTATAAAAGAATCTGGTCATGTGATGGGTTTAGATAAATGGAATCCAGCAGACATTTGGTTAGTAAAACCTTCTTTTGCTAATACTAATTTCAATCAATTTAAAAGTATATTAGATCTCAATGAATGGATCGCAGAAAACTTTAGAAAGAAAACCGTGATGGGGGTTTCTTTAAAACAAGTTGGAAGGACTGCTAAGACAGAAATATATAATGATGGTCAGAAAACTGATATATTTTATTTGAGATTTGATACTGGCAAAACAGGATTCGAGAAAGCTATTAACGCTACAGTTCACTTTAAAGGTGATAGCACAGGATCGTTTGTGCTAAGATCATTTGGAAGACCAGAAAGTATTAGTGCAGAAATAAACGGCGCGCTAGCTCAAGGTGGTAAAGTTGGTTCAGGTCCATTGTTTAATATTGTTAGAAGATTTGACAGAAGATTTAATCCAATGACTCATCAACAGATATCTGCATTGTATAAAAGTAAACCATCCCAAGTTTATGAAATGTTATATGATAGAATGAAAAGATTAGAACCACAACAAGCTAAAAGATTTAATGCAGTAACTCTTGGTAAAGCAATAGAATCCAAACCAAATGCTCTGACTTATGTAATATCTAAATTACAATCTTCTGATGTGGTTACAGCTATTTCAAAACTGACTAAGAAGAAAAGGGATGAAATACTCGCTGCTGTTATATCTTATGCAGCATCTTCAACAGAAATAAGTTCTATGTTTTTAAAGGTAAGCTAATGCGTTTTGCTGAATATATAACCGAAGAAAAAAATACTCATATGACACACATAGAGGATAAAGTTATCTATGGTGGAGTCAATGGAACCCGTCAAGCTATACTGGCTCTCAGAGAGCTAAGAGATATGTTGAGAGGAGAACACGATGGTAGTGTATCTGTTAAGTGGGATGGCGCTCCTGCTATCTTTGCTGGCATTGATCCATCTGATGGAAAGTTCTTTGTCGCTAAAAAAGGAATATTCAATAAGAATCCAAAAGTATATAAAACTCCCGCTGACGTGGATGCTGATACTTCAGGCGATCTGGCTGATAAGCTTCGCACCGCACTAAAGCTTCTTCCTGCATTAGGAATCAAAGATGTTGTACAAGGAGACTTTCTTTATGGACCTGGTGATGTCAAAAAGAAAAAAATAAATGGAGAAGAATATCTTACATTTCATCCTAACACTATCGTTTATGCGGTGCCAAGCAAGTCGCCTGGAGCTGCAGCTATTAAGAAATCAAAAATTGGAATTGTCTGGCATACAACCTATAAAGGTAACACCTTCCCTTCTATGCGAGCTTCATACGGAGTTGACGTTTCCAAGTTCAAGTCAACCAGAGCTGTGTGGTCGCAAGACGCAATGCTCAGGGATCTAACAAATGTAACTATGTCAAAAAGTGATACGGAGAAAGTCAATGAATATCTTTCGCAAGCTGGTAAACTATTTAACCAAATCTCAGGATCAACACTCAGGACGCTCGAGAAATCGGATGAGCTATCGCGCCTCATTGAAACATTCAATAATACCTATGTCCGAAAAGGACAAGTTGTTGGAGACACAGGACGACACGTATCCCAGCTCATACGTTGGATTAAACTACGATACGCAAAAGAGATATCCTCGCGTAAGTCGGAACGAGGGAAGAAAGCTCAGCAGCAGCGGTTAGATAATATACTAGAATTCTTTTCTACAAGTAATAAAGTAGGATTAAAAAAGATATTTGACTTACAAAAACTTATTGTATTGGCCAAACTAAAACTTATAAATACTCTTAATAAACTGAGTAAAGTAAAGACTTTTGTCAGAACTGGTAATGGATACAAAGTAACTGGAGAAGAAGGTTACGTTGCTATTGACAAACTTGGTGGTGATGCAGTGAAAATTGTTGATCGTATGGAATTTTCATATAACAACTTTTCACCCGATATATTAAAAGGATGGGATAAACCGGGAAGAAACTAATGGCTAAGAAATTAAGCTTCAAAGACTATTTGACTGTTGACTATGCTCCAGGAGAACCTGAGCAAACTAAACTCAACGCTAAGAAACGTAAGAAAGATTCAGGAGAAGCTACTACTGAATCTACTGTAGACGAAGCACTTACACTTCAGCAGAGACAAAAACGTTCTCGTCAAATGCGTAAATACAAATCCCGTATGAAGATTGGTAGAGAACGTGCAGCACGTAAGATGGCTGATCCTAAGAGGCTCAAGAAACGTGCACGTAAACAAGCCCGAAATATGTTAGCTAAAAAATTAGCCAAGGCTAATTATAGCGAGTTGTCCTTTTCCAGAAAGCAAGAAATAGAAAAAAGATTAGATAGAATGAAACCTCGTGTGGATAGGATCGCAAAAAAACTGCTTCCTAAAATGCGGAAATTGGAACAAGAACGTAGACGAGGAAACAAGTCTGCAAAGCTGGATAGAACAACAACAAAAAATGATTAACTCATTCTCACAATACCTTGTTGAAGAGGAACGCGCAGTTTATTTTACGTTCGGTAGAATGAACCCGCCTACTATTGGTCATGGAAAATTATTGGATAGTCTTGCCACTAAGTCAGGACGTAATCCATATAAGGTATTCTTATCCCAATCAACTGACAATAAAAAAAATCCTTTAGCTTACCCTGATAAAGTAAAGCATGTGAGGAAGATGTTCCCTAAGCATGCTCGTTCTGTTATGATAAACAAAAAAGTCAAGACAGCGATGGACGCTATAGTTACATTATATGATGAAGGATTCAGACGAGTTGTAATGATTGTTGGTCAAGATAGAGTTAGAGAGTTTGATGTTCTTATCAACAAATACAATGGTAAAAAATCTCGTCATGGTTTTTATAACTTTGAATCAATTAAAGTAGTATCAGCTGGGCAAAGAGATCCTGACTCTGAAGGAGCGGATGGAGCATCAGCTACTAAACAAAGACAAGCCGCAAAAGAAAATGACTTTACTACATTTGGTCAAGGTCTTCCTAACACAATGTCTAATGCCAATGCAAAAAGATTGTACAATGATGTTAGAAAAGGTATGGGTCTTAAAGAAGCTACTGATTTTAAGAATCACGTTCAACTTAAACCAGTTTCTCAATTGAGAGAAAAATATGTGAACGAAGGTATATTTCAAACAGGTGACAAAGTTCATATAGTTAAAAAAGATGTGATAGGTAGCATTAAACATCTTGGTGCAAACTATGTAATAGTTGAAGCTAACAATCAAACCTGGAGATGTTGGTTAACAGATGTTACTAAACTACAAGAAAAAACAGATAGATTTTACAAAGATCAACCTGAAGAAGGCACTCCAGAAGCAACTAAAAAAGCCAAAAAGATGACACCAGGAGAAGATATGAAAAACGAATCATTGTGGGCAAACATTCATGCTAAACGTGCTCGTGGAGAAAAGATGAGAAAGAAAGGTGCAAAAGGCGCTCCTACTCCTGATCAAATTAAGAGAGCTCAGTCTGCATCAGAAGCTACAGTATCTCAAGATTCAGACATAGCTGATCGTAAAGGAACACAACCAGCCAAGTATCATAAAGGCCTAAAAAAAGCAACAAAGATTGCAAGAGACAGACAATTTAAGAAACAATCTAAGATGTCAGATAGTAATCCAGCTGCATACAAACCAGCTCCAGGTGACTCAGGAGCAAAAACTAAACCATCCAAGTACACAAAGTTTGTAAAAAGATTAATGGGTGAAAGTTACTCTAATTGGACACATTCTGAACCAGTTGAGTATGCAAAACATTTAGAAAAAACACTTGGTAAACCTGATGAGATGACAGATAGTCAACTGTGTTGGTTTGCAAAGGATGGATTCAAAAGAATAGTAATTAAAGACGAATATATTTTACATGGATCTCCAGCACCTCACTATGACTTTATCTATTGTTATATTGATCTCAAAGTACCAGAAAAGTTTGGAAATGTGTTAGCTGAGTCAAGTGGTAGTATAATGGTTGATTATCTAAAAGGTGAAGTAGGAGCACGATGTGGTTCTATAACAGCTAATGCTACCACACTAAACTATGTATTAGATGTTGTAGCTGGAAGAGTAACTCCATCTAAGAAAGAATATGAAAAACGTATTTTAGGAATGAAAGATATGTTTGAAAAAGGTCAAAAGTATACAACAGACTGGTGGCCTGATGAATCTGGAGATGCAGATCCTAAAAACAAATACTATGCTGAAGGTAACCATTTAAACGTCTGTGGTTGTTCTTTACACGAAAAGAAAAACCAGACCGCGGCTAAAGATAGAATATCTAGAGAAAAAGAATTAGATAAAGCAAAGCATGATCGTATGATGGATAGAGCTCGTTTGAGAGATACTAGAGCTAAGAACATGCAAACAGAATCAAGCTTTGCAGATAAGTCAAAGGCATCAGGCATATCAACAGGTACATTGAAGAAAGTGTATCAAAGAGGAGTAGCAGCTTGGAAGACTGGTCATAGACCAGGAACAACTTCATCTCAGTGGGGTCATGCAAGAGTAAATGCATTCATAGCAAAAAAGAAAAAAGGTAATTTAAATCACGACAAAGATTTAGCTTAGGAGATAACAATGTCAATTAATCAAGATCCAGATAGTTTAGATAATAGAAGATTAGCTGCTATTGCTAGCAATCCAAAGCACCCTTTGCATACCCATGCAAAGTCTATAATGGATAGGCGTAGAACTGCTCAGCAAGAGCATACAGAACATATGGGTGAAGGCGCTATGAAACGTATGGCAACCGCTGAAACTGAACCTAAGCCAGCAAAGAAAAAAGGTATGGAAACATACAAGAAGATGAAAAAGAAAATGGACGAAGCAGTGCTTTCTCGTAAGCAAATAGCTCGTGCAGCAGCTATCGGTTCAGCTAAAGCTAAACCTAAAGACCAGGTTTCAGTTGCTAAAGCTCCTTGGGAAAAAGATAAAAAAGCGGTAAAGGAATACGGTGGCCCCCCCATATCTCGAGAAAAATATCTTAAACAAAAACCCATGGGTGAAAAACATCTTACTTCTAATGAAAAAAAGAAGAGAGAAGAAATAGCTCAAGCGATGAAACGTGACAATCCCGATATGCCTATGGCCAAGAAGATGGCTATTGCAACTGCGGCTGCCAAGAAAGTAGCAGAAGAAGTTGAATATCCACATCCAATGTACGATCCCAAGACTGGTAAAAAGGTAATGGCTAAGTCACCAGCAGATCATAATAAGTATGATAAGATGGGATACACTCACGATAAACCAGATATGAATGAACTATCAATGAGTATGAAAGATATTTCTAAAACTGGTCTAAACAAAAAAGCGAGTTCAGTTGACAAAGACAAACTTAAAAAAGATCTGGAAAGATTGAAAAAAGGTGTTAACGAAGTCTCTTCAAATACTTTAGGCAACTATATGAGAAAATCTGCCGCTGCGGCTGGAAAGCCTGGAGCCAGTGCTCGTACACAAGATAAACGAATCGGTGGCCAGAAGATGGCTGATGATAAAATTCGTAAGAAAATGGGACAAAGTTCTTCTGCAAAAGTATCTGCAGGTATGAATGAAGATGATGCTGGTGCAAGAATGTATAAAGATAATCCAGACATGATGAAGCAACAAGGCCCTGGTGGATTTAAGAGTTTGGCTCCTAAGGCAAAAAAAGCAATAAAGAAAAGAATGAAAACAATGACATCTACTCAGAACTCTTTAGCTGCCATTAGTAAACGTGCTAATGAAAATGTCGAAGAAGGTAGTGCAAGAGATAGATTGATGGCTATTGTAAATAAAGCTGGAAACAGAACAATGGCTGATCGTGAAGCTGATGCTAAGAAAGCAACAGAAAAGCGCAAAGCAGCTGAGAAAGATCTTGCAGATTATAGAAAGAAAAATATAGGAATGTCATGATAAGGTTTACTGCATTTTTAGAAGATATGTCTGGTATGTCAGTCGGATCTGGTCACAAAAGATCAGTGGACAAAGGCGCAGGTATGACTCAAAAAGGTGTAGCGGCATATCGTAGACGTAATCCAGGAAGTAAGTTACAAACAGCTGTTACTACTAAGCCAAGTAAATTGAAGCCGGGAAGCAAAGCAGCAAACCGAAGGAAGGCCTTTTGTTCTCGTTCAAAAAGTTGGACAGGAGAAAGAGGCAAAGCAGCTCGTAGACGTTGGAATTGTTAAACTATGAAACCATCTCTAACACCGGAAATAAGTATGACAACAGCAGCACGACTTGACAGAATTGAGGAAAAGCTGGATAATCTTACCGATGCTATGATCTCTTTAGCTCGCGCTGAAGAGAAGATTGTTACTATAAAAGAGGCCCAGGATAATGGCTGGGAACGTATGAATCATTTCAGCAAAAAGCTTGATAGCATAGAAGATCAAGTAAGAGATAATGCAAATACAGTAAGTATTATAAATAAACTATTCTGGGTAGCTGTGGTGGCTATCGCTGGATCAATCGCAGCCCAAATGTGGATGTAAGGAGTACACACAATGAGCAAATGGATAAAGAAATTATCTGAGGCATATGCCGAAGTTAATGAAAAGAAACACATGGATCCTGTCGATCATAGTGCGCTGAAAGGTTCACATAAAGATCGCAAGGATAAAGATATTGACAATGATGGAGATGTAGATAAGTCTGATGAATATCTACACAAGCGCCGCAAGACTGTCAAAAAAGCTATGGCCAAAGAAGGCGACATAGAAATGAATCCTAAGAAAAAGGACGATAGAAAATCTATGTCTGATACAATGGAAAATGTATTGCCTCCAGTATATGCTAGAATCTTAGAGAACCGTGACAAGCATATGAAAGGTGCAACGCCACCTGAAGGTATGCATGATAAGTCTAAGTCTTCTAAAGGTGCAATGGATATGTTAAACACACCTAAAGAGATTGTAGATAATCCTGAATCAGAAAAGCTTAAGGATCCTTCAAAAAAAGCTCCTTTGAGAAAAGGTGATAATGCACAGAAAGATTCTATGCAGGCTCCAAAGGATACTACAAAAGCTGCCTAAATAAGGTTAAACAGCCTTATTGGGATTAATATGAAAATTGAATTAACTGATGAAAATCTCTTCTTATATGCAGCTAGATATTATTACAATCCAAAGTACATTGATGCTGAGGAGTTTGAAGAAGATCTAAAAAGATTTAAGTATATAAAAAGATTATTGAATAGATATATGGAATCTGGTAGAATATCAGAAAGACTAATACTAAATCATGTTATAGTTTTATTTAATGTTTTTGGAACAGAACCGACATTAAATATGTTAAAGCTAAAACTAGATAAAAAGCATTGGCCAATGATAAAACCTTTTCTAATATATTTAAAATATATTCATAATGATGAGTTTACAAACATCGCGATGGATCCAAACATAGTAGAGGCACTAAGGAAAATATAATGGGAATACTTAAACGAGCTGGTGATCTAGTTTATACATTTAGGTTCCTCAAGTTGTTGACAACCAACTTTGAGGATACAAGTGCGTTTAAGTTGGGCCTTATAGACGCTAAGGGTAAGAGATTACAAAAACCAGATACAGCCGAGGAACGCAATGCGTACACTCCTTTCCATCGGCTGGTCTTCAATATTAAGAAGCTTATCCCTGGCGGCAAGATTGGTTCGTATGCCTCTGCATTATATTTAATTAAAGAACAATTTACAATATCTGAAAACAAAATAGTAGAAGGGTTGAATAAGTTAGGTGTTGACCATTTGGACTTATTGGTTGAAGATAGTAAATGGTTCGTACTGGAAGATGGAAGATTATCTCCTGGTGACTATAAATTAATGAATGACAAAGTACTTAATTCTACTTGTGAAGATATTGTAAGGAAAAGAGATTTTATTAGTGTAGATAAAAAATGTTATCCGGTTGGTGATATTTTTGGTCTATCCATATATGAAGTTACACACAAAAGAACTAACCAAAAAGTTTACGCAACAGCTGGAGAACTTATGATATGAAGACTTCAGATTTGATAAAGAAGAGTCATTCTAAAAGAGGAAAGCCAGGAACATTAAAGGCTAAAGTAAAAGGAAAGATGACAGTAGCAAAAGCTAGAGCATTAAAAAGTAAACCAGGAGCTACTACATTGGATAAAAAGCAAGCAAACTTTTTTATCAACATGCATGATCACGTAGACTGTGGTACCCCGGACTGTTGTGGTGAATGTGAAACTGCTGATATAACTGAAGAGGCTATGACAGCTGCCGATGCTGGAATACCTCAAGATACAAAGAACATGGGACCAAGGTTACCAAAGAATATTTTAAGAAGGCGAACTGGCGTGCCAATAAATGTCACCGATCGTCGTAGGAAAAAAAATAAGCAACCTGTCTTATTGAAAAGATTTAGGAGTCATATGGATGGCTAAAGTATATTTATTTTTATTAATTGTTGGATTATTTGGTGGAGTAGGGTATGCTGGATATTCATACTACAAATGGTCAGAAGAAACAATTGGTACTCTTAGAGAGAATAATGTAAAATTAAAATCAGCTACAGAGACATTACAAAACACAGTTGAATCAATGCAAGCTGATATGAAAAAAGCTGAGGAGCTTAACCAAAACCTGACTAAACGACTACAACAGTCAAACATTCATTTGGATAAACTACGAAACACATTTGCAAAGATTGATTTGACTATGGAAGCATTAACTAATGCTAATGGACTTGAAGAAAGGGTAGACAATGCAGTTTCTAAACTCATTAACCAGATTGAACTTGAAACTACTCCTCCTAGTGATGACAGCAATGTTACTGACGGGGTGTCTGAGGACTCCGGAAGCTGAAGTAGTAGTACAAACAGAATACCAAAAACAGAATATACCTATCCAGGAAAGACCTAAGAAAGTAGTCTATCCTCCTGTCGACTGGTATGTTGTAACTAACGATAACTTAGAAGAGTTTATGGAGAGATTAGACAATGATACTGGCAACAGTGTATTTTTTGCTATCACTCCAAAGGGCTATGAGAACCTAGCACTCGGTATTGGAGACTTACGGAGATACATAAAAGACTCTCAAGCTATCATAGGTTACTATGAAGAAGCATTAACTAAATAAAAAAAATATTTTTATGTCTAATGCGGGATTTCCCGGTTTCCCATATTTGAGAAATCCTATATAATCCTATCCAAAAAGAAAAGAAACGTACATGTATGGTAATACGACTATGCATGCCCATAGATATTGTAAAAAGAGGTAATATATGCTAAAAGTAATCCCAAATAGAAAAGACACAGATTTAAGATCATTAATGTCAGAGACTAAATTTTATGAAGGGTATTCTCGTTGGGATGAAAGTAAGGAAAGATATGAGAACTGGGAAGAGTCTGTATCAAGAGTTATGGATATGCATAGAGAATATTACTCAAAGAAAATGACACCTGAGCTATCTCTGTTAATAGATGAAGCAGAATCATTATATAAACTAAAGTATGCACTAGGTGCTCAAAGAGCATTACAGTTTGGTGGAGAGCAACTACGTAAACACCAGATGAGAATGTACAACTGCACATCAACCTATGCTGATAGACCAAGGTTCTTCTCAGAACTCTTCTACGTGCTTCTCTGCGGCGCTGGAGCGGGGTTCTCAGTGCAAGAACATCATACAGATAAACTCCCAGATATCTCAGATAGAAAGAAGCAAGCTAAAGGTTGGGTTGTAGAAGATTCAGTTGAAGGCTGGGCAGATGCATTAGGGGCATTAATGTCATCATACTTTGTTGGTGGTGGACAGTTTCCTGAAATGGAAGGACGTAAAATATATTTTGATCTTAATAATGTACGTCCAAAAGGAGCAATGATTTCGGGTGGGTTCAAAGCACCAGGCCCAGAGCCATTAAGAAAGTCCTTAGATAAAATTGAACATCTTATTCAATCCAGAGTTCTCCATGGCCATTCTCGTTTGAGAGCTATTGATGTGTACGATATTGCTATGCATGCATCAGATGCTGTTCTTGCTGGTGGAGTTCGTCGCTCTGCAACCATTTGTCTGTTTTCACCCGAAGATGAAGAAATGATAAATGCCAAAACAGGAAATTGGTTTATTGATAATCCACAGCGTGGTCGTTCTAACAACTCTGCTGTAATGGTACGAGATGAGATTACAAAAGAACAATTCAAGAAGATTATGGGATCAATAAAAGAATTTGGAGAACCAGGTTTTTACTTTGTTGAAGATAAAGACTTCACAACTAACCCTTGTGTTGAGATTGGAATGTATCCACAGATAAACGGTAAGTCAGGATGGCAAGGTTGTAACCTTACAGAGATCAATGGTGGTAAGTGTACATCATCTGCAGAGTTCTTCAAAGCATGCAGAGCAGCTTCTATCATGGGAACACTACAAGCAGGTTACACAGACTTTAGATATCTCGATAAGAACACCAAGAAAATATTTGAAAGAGAAGCTTTATTAGGAGTTTCCATAACAGGCTGGATGAATAATCCAGATGTGTTATTCAATAAAGAAATTCAAATTGAAGGGGCAGAGATTGTCAAACAAGTTAACAGAGAAGTTGCAGGACTTATCGGAATCAATCCAGCAGCTAGAACGACGTGTGTCAAGCCATCAGGTAACGCTTCAGTTCTTTTACAGACTGCTAGCGGTATCCATGCTGAGCATTCTCCTCGCTATCTTCGTCATATTCAGTTAAACAAAGATACAGAAGTGGCACAGCTTATTGCTGAGTCCAATCCATACATGGTGGAAGAATCAGTATGGTCAGCTAACGGTACAGATTATTGTGTAGCCTTTCCAATTATTTCACCCGATAGTTCTTTATTCAGAGAAGAGACTTATGGTATAGATCTTTTGGAAAAAGTTAGTTTAGTTCAGAACAACTGGGTCGAGGCTGGAACTAATCCTGAGCTTTGCGCTAATCCAGATATTCGTCATAACGTGTCAAACACAGTAACAGTATTACCACATATGTGGACTGAAGTAGAGGATTATGTATATGAAAATCGTCATTCTTTTGCAGGTATTTCATTCCTTGCTGGGAGCGGAGACAAAGACTTTGCCCAGGCACCAAACACAGAAGTACTATCTGAAGAAGAGATAGTTACTAAGTATGGCAAAGCTGCATTATTTGCATCTGGTTTGATAGTAGATACTCGTAAGTCTGGCTTTAGAGATTTGTGGGATGCAACTATGCAAGCACAAATGCCAGATGAATATCGAGGCGAAGTGTCTGATTTAAACAAAGAATGGATCAGACGTTTTAACAAGTTTGCAGACAACTACTTTGAAGGTGAATTAAAACAAACAGAGTACTGTCTCAAAGATGTATTTTTACTACATAAATGGGAAAAGATACAACAGAACATAGTAGCGGTAGATTTTATATCTCAGTTGAACCAAAAAGAGTTTACTGATATTGATACAATGGGTGCAGTAGCCTGTCAAGGTGGAGCGTGTGAAATCACTTTTTGATTGGTACAAGTTTTTAAGGTCTAAAGGATATGGAGTGAGAAAAAGTTTTGAATCAGCACTCTATAATTATAAAACGTGGGATCCTGAAGGCACCTGGCCATATGGAATGAAACTCAAGGAGAAGAAATGGAAAAAGAATATTGGGCAGAGTGTCCAGCCTGTGATACAGAAACTCAAGTGATGGTGATCAACGAAGAGTATGAGCAACCTAGATATTGCCCTATGTGTGGATTACCTTGTGAGTTTGAAGAGCTTGAAGAAGACAAAGATGATGGGGATACAATAGACATATAAGTAACTATATGTGGTTTTATAATGATAAAGAATTTAATCAAACTCCTGAAGAGTATCAGGGGTTCGTCTATCAGATAACTGAGTTAGACACAAACAAAAAATATATTGGTAAGAAGTTCTTCTGGAAACCAAAAATACTTCCTAAAACAAAAACACGTAAGAGACGTAGCAGAACCCGCGTAGAGAGTGATTGGCGTAAGTACTATGGCTCTTCTACAGATGTTCAGATGTTAGTTGAGCAAAAAGGTGTTGACAACTTCCATAGAGATATATTAAAATTATGTAAGACAAAAGGTGAGTGCTCATACTATGAAGCCAAGTTACAATTTGAACATGATGTCTTACT
>Ga0209336_10000449_pt1 | contig 21095 bp, 38 predicted proteins | sample LinPmetageLP32_FD_184042 | JGI IMG/M metagenome (GOLD analysis project Ga0209336, IMG submission 184042) | Marine viral communities from the Pacific Ocean - LP-32 (SPAdes) (version 2) | ecosystem: Environmental > Aquatic > Marine > Oceanic | place: Pacific Ocean | collected 2009-08-23 | reverse complement strand
TTGAAGACTTAGGTAGGCGTATGGGGTTACCTGAAAATCAAGGAGATGCTGATGTTATTAAATTAAGAGAAATAGTAACAGGTATGTATAAGGATGCTAAAAAATCTGGAGTACCTGTTCGAGCTTTTAGAGATAACTATTTCCCAAATCAATTAAAAGAAGAATATATTAAATATTTAGGTAGCGATATATTTAAAATAATAGAAAGCGACCCGAAATTTGAAGCAAGTAAAATTAATAACAAAGATTACATTGTAAAATATATAGACGACGTTATTGTGAAAAGCAAGTTAGATTCTAGAACTGTAGAAGCTTTAGAGCATATAACAAAGCAACTAATAAAAGAAGCCAAAGAAAGTGGTTCTTCTATTTCTTCTCAAGAAGCTAAGGCAAATGCTTTTTTAAAAATAAGAGACACTGTTTATAAACAAAGATATTCTTTATCAGGGAATCTTGTTAAATCAAGAACAGCTAACTTTCCTGAAGAGTTTTATGAAAGAGACGCTAGATTGGTATTAACTAAATATGCTAATGACGTTGCTAAAAACATTGCAATGACTGAATTTTTTGGTGCTAAAAATGAAAAAATAGATGTAGCGTTAAACCAATTAAGAGCTCTATCTAAGAAAGCTGGGACTCAAAACAATGTAAAAGCAAAATCTGCGATAGATAAAGAAGTTGCTTGGCTAGACCAAACATTTAATTCCTTTAATAATATGATAGAAGTAGACCCGACTAAAAATTGGAAAGACCCTCGTGCTAGAAAATTTTGGTCTAGTGCTGTTGATTTTCAAGTATCAACCAAAATAGGTCTTGGTTACGCAACTGTACCCAATGTAACACAAACCTTTATATCTACAGCAGTTAAAGCTGGCTACTATAATACATTTAAGGGAACTTATAAACTGGTAACAGATAAAAAATATAAAGCACGAATACAGAAATCAGGTCTTAGTAACTTATCTGTTTTTCAAATGATTTCCGGACTAGAACCTTCCGATTCTTTTTTTGGTAGAGCTGCACATAGACTAACAGAGGTGAGTCAATTCCAAAGAATGAATAAAATAAATCAATATGTAGCGGCAGCGGCTGGTCATGAATATGTAAAAAACCTAGTAGCTGTATCCAATGGAAAAGGAACTGGTTTATCTAAATTCAAATCAAAGTCTTGGGCAAGAGACAATCTAAAACAATTAGGTCTACCGGAAGACGTTAAAAATTTATCTAAAAGGCAAATGCTTGAATCAATGTATCGCTTTTCTAGGGACGCTCAATTACAAAGGAATGTATTAAATGACCCCCTAATCTTTAATGACCCTAGATTTAGACCTTTATTTTTATTTAAAAGATTTGGATATAAACAATTTAATTGGGTTCGAGAGCAGGTAGGTAGAGAAGTTTTTACACATGGAAACGTACTTCCGTTATTAAGACTGGGTGTCGGTGGGTTTTTCGGTGCACAATTTGTTGTTTGGTCTAAGAAAGCTTTAAACAATGTTTTATCTGGAGACGCAGGTGTTTTTGACGAGTCTCAATTATTTATACCCGGCTTACCAGCTGGAACTCCTTTAGATACAGGAGGTGGGGATATTAATACAGATATGTCTAAATATACTTGGTCAGACTTTTTAGACCATATTGCTGCTGTTGGAGCAGCTGGATTTGTTGGAGACATATTAGCCAATGAAGACAAAGCTCGTGCATTAGAATTTTTAGTTAAGCCTGCAATATTTCAAGACGCTAGTAAAGCTATAAGTGCTGTACAGCGTTCATATAAAGATATACAAGACTATGGCATCGGTATAAAAACAGGTCAGAGGTCTTTAAAATACTTAGCACCAATTTTTGGTACAGTGCCTAGAAGGCTTGCTCAAAATCTTGAGACAGCAGGACAAAAAGAAACATATACAAAATATAGAAGAGGTATTGTTAAAGGTCGTGTTCTAGATGCATTTATTGACGATAATGAAACAGAGGCTGTAAAAATAATGGATGCATGGAACCGAGCCTATCCGGAATTGTATATAGAATCAGATGAGATAGATGGAAATGCTATATACGATAGAATAATTAAAAAAGAAGAAAAAAGGTATAATCCTTAATCTTCTTTAGTAGGTTCTTTTGGGGGGTTGTTGTCAATCTTCTTGTCTAGTTCTTCTCTTGCTACATTATTAGCAATCTGTACGTCTGCAAGTCTATCAAAAATTTCTTTTAATTGTTTCATTTCTTACCTTCCAAATCCCATCTTTAATTTTATCTTTCTTTTTATCAATACGTGAGTGCTTATTATAATTATATAAATAATACTGATAACCTAATTCCTTATTATCAATACGGTTATATAAATAGCCTTCGCTTTCTAACATATCTAAGCTTCTTAAAGTAATATCATTAACTTTATAAACTTCTCCATGAACTTTACCACCTTTATCTTCTAAAAGCAATGGGAAACCGTACATACTTGGAGCGTAAATAGAATGGTCTTTTAATGTGGTCTCTCTTAAAAACATAGAGCCTTTTAGGAAATAATGATTACTACCACCTTTCTTTAAAGTTCCGTATACAAATACTTTATGCATTATATCACCTTTTTATTTGGTTTCTTTGGTACGTATTGGACACCACAACAAGAAGCAGAGCTTTTAAGGTCGTATATACTATTACCCATTCCAGAATCTCCACATTTCTCACAGTAGCCAACTACATAACCATTTGTGTTTCTACTCCACAAACTCTTATCGGCTTTTTTATCTGTATCAAAGTCCCAAGAGCTTAAACACATTTTCCAATTCTTAATCTTAGTCTTGCCCCTCATCCAACCACTAGCCTCATAATGATTATAAAATTTAGTAGCATTATTCTCATGGTCGGGCACACCTTTTTCTTTAAAATATTCAACAACCATAATTAAATCTTTAGGTTTTGCCTTATAGTTATTTACTTTAGGAGTTGGTTTGTTTTCTTTTGAGAGGTCTTCAATATCTACATTCATTAATAGGTCATTCTGAATTACAATAGTGTCTACCATTTTTTTACATAGGTTTTGAAGTTCCCTAACTGATTGTTCTAATTTAGTTATTCTGTTCATTTAATAAATCCTCTTCACATCTTTCGCAGGTTACTCTTTTCTTTCCATACGTTGGTATATTATCATAGTACACTCTACCTCTATATCTATAATGGTTTTCCCAAGTTAATTTGCACCTTGTACAGTAAACCAAATAATTATCACTACTTCTATCTAAATTCCTTCTTCTTGTAGTTTTATATGAAAACTGTAAATGTTGTTTTCCTAAGTAAACATCTGATAATATGCTATCAGCTGTTAAAATTTCTACTAACTCTTCACTATAATGGTTATCGTATATTCTTTTACTTTGTTTCTTTGTATTTTTAATTTTGCTCAAAAAAACACCTCCTAATTCTTTTTATATAGTTACATTATTAATTTTTAATAGTAAGGTTCGACTATTTATTATAATGCAATAGGGGCTAAATTAATAACCCCCATTACAGTTTAGTTTAAATACGTGTTATTTAAACCTAGAAAGGTGTTTTACCACCATCTTTTTCTTGAAAGTTGCCACGAAGTTGTGTTTTACCATCTTTTGTTTTGTTAATCCAAATAGATGCTTTCATATCAACACCACCAACTTTAGCATTACCTGTATAGTCTGGTTTGTTGTCTCCATCTGTTTTATATCCGTTTTTTAACAAACTCATACTGTTATCTTTCATTACGTACTCAGCCATTATGACTCTCCTTTATTTATAGGTGTTATACAAAACCTATTTGTTTTCTTATTACTAACGCCAATCAGCAATACTTTACATTATGTATAACACCGTTGTTATTTAAAAAAACTTGTTGTTACTAATTTATTAATAGGTACTAATAATATTTCAGAATCGTTATTGTCACCACCTTTTACAGTTCTAACTTCTTCTTTCTTAAAAAGTTCCCTAATAATATATTTTAATTTTGGGACAGGGAAACACAGCATAGAAATCATATCGCCTCTTATTGTTAAAATATGAAACCACCAATCAGCTTTAGTTCCAGCCAATCCTGATTTCCTACCTTTATAACTAACCTCTATTGCTATGTTACCTGTATCTACCCAAGTATCTCTTTCTGTTTTAACTTCTATTTTGCCGCCCCCTGATTGTAATATGTTTTTTAGTTTCTCTTCATAAATAAGACCAAATTCTAAATCTATATCAAAATCGGGGTTATACGTCATCGTTAAATTCCTTTAACATTGATAATAGCATAATAAACTTCTCATAGTCCAATACCATATATGCCTTGCCATAATCTTCTCTTATAACAACACCATCTTCTTCTTTCTCAGGCTTGCACCACTTAGCTATCTTGGTTCTACGCTTACAACCATAGTATCTGCCTTCAATTTCTATATCACCTTTCTCATGTTGAGCACCGCCTCTGTCTCTGTTATAAGCTTCTAAATTAAATTCTTTAGCTAGCTTAACAGCATACCTTTGTAATTCAGCACCACGTTGCCTATTTCTTCTACCCTGCCTAACTCTTTTCGGGTCTTTTTTCTTAGTCATTATTTACTCCAAGGTGACGCTAAAAAATTATATGTACCACTAATTACTTTTTCCATGAATACATTTGAAGTATCAATCATTTTTATTCTAGTCTTAGAATCTTTCTTAGCTTTGTATTGTTTTGGCATATTGTTATCCTCCCAAGTATATTTAATTATTAAGTTATCACTATTAACCCACATTCTTAGTTATCTTCCTTAGGCTATCTAGTTTTTCTTTTATTTTATTTCTATATTTTTCAGCATCTTCATCGTTTTTTGCTAAAAACTTTACACCATTATCTAAAGAATATTCCTTATATCCTTCTCCTAGTTTTGTTTTTTTCATTGTTTCTCCTAACATTCCCGATTATAGTCGGGGTTTATTGATTCAGTACTAATATTATTTTCTGCAACGGCATCACGGTATTTATCGCCTAGGTCTCTTTTTATGCTACATAAATCGTCTAATAATTTATTGTATGGTTTTTTATACCTGTCCGACAATCCTTTGGGATTATATATATCAATATTAGACATATTCACTAACGAGTTAATAAGTATATCAAGTTCAGACATAGTAAAATTTATCTTAGCATTTATTTTATCATATTCAATATTCAAAATGGCACTTCTCCTTTCTTTATCAATTCTACCGCTCTAGCAACATTGTATTTAACATATTGACTAAAGTCATTGGTGAATGATTTTTCAAAAACATCAATGTTTACTACATTATGTATAACATCATTCGTAGTTAATGGAGCAATCATACCTGTATTGTTATCTCTAACCTTACTTATCTTCATCATCTTTAAGTATTTAGAGTATCCCCAATTTCTTTTTGGCTCGAACTGAAATCCCTCATGTCTCTTATAAACGAATATACCATTGTCCTTAACCTGCTTACCCTTTAGAGATAAATGTTTATTATCCTCTATAGCGTAAACAGGTTTATAGACATCAGATATATGATTACCGAATCTAACGTTTGAATTACATTCAACATTAATTATTCTAGCCCTATATCTACCTGTGGGGATAACATCGTTATAATTGTCCATACCCATCTAACATCTCGTTTATCCTATCTAGGCTAACTTGAAGGTTATCTGCTGTTATCTTACCTTCCGATAAAGCTGTTAATACTTTATTCTTGTCTTCTTCTTCTAGTAGACCTGCCTGTTTCTTTATTATAGCGTCGAATGTTTCTCCTACTTCGCTTTTAGTTTCTGGAATTTCTTTGCCAAACAAAGCTTCTTCGTCTGACAATGGCTCATCTTTACTTACTTTATTATCAGCCATAATTCCTTTAATACCATCATATCCATGTATTACAAACTGTACCCACTTTTCAATATTCTTCATATTGTCACTGTTCAGTTCCATACCTTTACTGAAGGCTTCTACGGCAATACCATGCCTAATCTTACCTTCAGTTATCTTGTCCCAATCGGGTTGTTTTTCACTCATAGTTCGAGTTCTCCTTCTCCTTTTAAACCTCCGCCACAAACTTTCCAAAAGTTGCAATACAATTTATTGCACTCCCAAGAGTACATTGGTGCAACTCCTAGTTCTATGGCAGGGTTACCTTTTTTAAATCGCTTATTCAAATCCTTCCAATAAGCCTTCGCTTCTTCTATAAAGCCTAAGTCAACAGAAAGTTCCCTAACTCTTGAAGTATCTTTGTTATAGAAAAATAATGCAAGTTTCTTTAGTCTTGTCTTCGTTTCTCTTTCGTACCACCATGCATACGTACCTAGCTGTAGGTGATATCCAAGAGAAGGGTTTAATTCTTTATGTTTATATCCAAACAACTTACTCCATTTTCTAGCGTTGCAAGTTTTTATATCATACAAAGCACCATCGTCGGCAATTAAGACATCAAGAAAACCCCTAACATTCACATCAGGTAGCTGTATCTCTCTTTCTATATATATCTTAGCACCATTTAATTGTGCGTATTCTGTTAAAGCGTCTTGAATATCTTCGTGCACCATATCTCCCATCCTAAATAATCTCATTGTATTGTCATTAATGGGGGAAGGTTGCACACCAGCAACATTCTTAAAATAATGTTTTCTCATACACATTCCAGCTGAAGATGCATGAAACCATTTCTCATTACCAACGTATCTCTTAACTCTATTAGCCTCGTTCTTCTCTAGTATGTACTTGTCGTATACCTCTTTTATATCAATCACTTAAAGTTTCTCCTTCCGATGTTCTTTTTTCAAAAGCCTCTACCCACTTATCTAATTCAAGTAATTCCTTTGATTTAAATCTTTCCACTACTTTAATAGCTATATTTACACCACATATTTCATGAAAGTGGTAGTCGTCTTTTGGTTCTTTATCCCACTTATTTTCTAGCTTTGTAATCTCTGACTTTAATTCCTTTTCTAAATTATCTAATGTTGCGAACATATTTATCTCCTATGTTAAAGGGAGTGAGAAACAAGGAGGTCGTAGCAGAGTCCTTGCTACTGAGGTATGTATAGAAAACTCACTCCCTATATATTTGTAAATTCTTATATTATATAAAAACTCTGCTACCATACCTACTCCTAATTTAAATACTTTTATTTAAAATTGCTAATAATAAAGGGCAGTAGCCTCTGAAAAGGAACATAATCAGAGACTACTCACATGACGTGCCCTAATAAACAACTAAACTGAATGCCTTTATTATTCGTTTAGCTGTCGTATACATTTTCTTTATATCCAAACTTATCAAAATATTCTTTTGCTAGTTTTACGCCTAGCATCATAGAAAGTTCCTCAAAATTATCTTCTTCTATTAATCTATATACTTCTTTCATCTTACTCATGCTTGTGCCTCTCATGGTAATCGTCAATACATTCATTCAATATATCAACTATGTTATAAGTATTAGTTATATACACCTCAGGTGCTCCATCTTCTTCTTTAGTAACTGTATCATAATGTGCTATAACTATATCTTGTGGGTTTTTATTCTCAATACCGCCAATTATTCTAAATCTAGGTGTGCTTAAATTGGACTTACCTACAAATTTGACTGCTTTTATTTCTGTTTTCATTAGTTAACCTTTCTTTTATCTAATTCTATTTCTGCTAATCTTAATAGCTTCCATACTTTTATTGCGTAATCCGTGTCTCTTTCGTAATCTCCATTCATCCTTATTCGATGTAGGTATAGTGTAAAATCCCTGATTGCTTCTTTATATCTTCTATCGCCTTCAGCTTGTGAGCACTCCCCATCCATGTAAGCATTCTCTGATTCTGTAGCTGAGTATAATTCTGTAAAGCGTCTAAGTTCTGATGTTGGTAAAGCTTGTATAGTTTGCTTATTCATGTTATTTCCTTGTTTCGTTTATTTTTATACTTGCGTAGTTCCAAAAAGTTCCAAATTAATTATCAAAAGGTGATTTTAAAAATGATTTAAAAAAGTTTACCCCTATTACTTGATTGTTATTTGGAATATATTTTTGAAAAGATACTGTGTACTTCTTATTTTTCCTTATGTTCTTGTACCACATGATGTGCATCTTACCATAAGCCTTAACAGGTATGGCAATATAGTCTGCATGGGTTGGTCTTACCCTAACTTGCACAGATGATTTAGTCATCATTGTAGTATGATATTTTACTTGTATTTTCGTAAACTTGTTATCATGCTCTACTAATAAATCAATATGAAAATCATCTACAATAGGTGCGTACACCATTAGATTTTTTTCCAGCAGTGATTCAATTACCATTAATTCTCCCAGATAACCTTTACGAGTTGTGCTTAATTTTATTGTTTCTGACATTATGTATAATAGGATTAACGTCTTAGCGTGTTATTTAATTCTAAAGCGTGTTGTCTCCAAGTTGCTAGCCTATCTTCAGCAATATTTAACTTGCTTTTTAAGTTTGCAACCGCTACTACTAAACCGCACAATATTATACACGTTATTATTTCTATCATTTTACACCCTTTCTTTTTGCTACTTTCATTATATACGCTTCCCATATTTGCATCATCATATCAAACTCGATATCATTCTCTTCTCTATATGAGACTAAATCAACACTACCTTCTCCATCCATTGTACGCTCAAAATCATCATACAATTCATCAAATATTAAATCATGTTCTGTTGTCATGTTATGCTTCCTTTATTGTTATTGTTGGATTAAGGTCATCATTCATATAATGAGCCTTATAGTAATCTACTTCCTTATAAGCCTTGTCTTTATTCTTAGCCTGTATAAAGCCTGTAACCTCTATTGTAAAAATAAATTCTTTCATTTCTTATTCCTTTTCTTTTTAATTAGTAATAGTTCAGCAGTTAGGTAAACAATAGCATCTAGAAGTTCTTCTAATGCTTCCTCAAGCCAATCTCTGCCATCGTCTACCCTTAACTGCTCCCCATATTGACGCTTGCCTTTTTCCAAACGCTCCTCTATCATAGATAATATTTTCTTATTCATCTTCACACACTCCGCAATGTTGCATACATTCGCTACATATATCTGTGTATATTATTTTTGCATCACAACATTCACTTACTTTCATCATCTATTCCCTTAAGTTCAATATTATAATTATTAGCTACTTTTTTAAGTAGTATTTCGGTATAATATTTTTTATCACTAGTCATTTCTAATGTATAACCCATAGTAAATAAATACTCTATGGCGTCCATACATTCTTTTTTACTTACCTTATTTAGCATTATTTGTTCCTCCCTAAAGCACACCACATTAATTCAGGCGTGAGTCTTTTTAAATTACCTTCGGCACATCTATTTGCCATCCTACGTACAAAACAAACTAACTCATAATCAATACTATCCATAGCACCTCCGCCAATTTGTACGCCTGCATTCTTAAATTCTTTTTTTATTTGCGTTTTTGTCATGTTATTTGCTCCTTGTTTTTATAGTGTGTGGTTTTTCGGTCTATCTTCACTCACATAGTTTTTTTATGCTAGACTCACTATATCTTGTTATTTAAAGGTGTGTCAGGTCTTTTATGGAATTAACGCATCCCTGCGAACTGCCGTTTTATCAAGTCAATCTTTAACACCTTTTTTACTTGCTTACATCTTTTATACGCAGTTTCTTTAAAAAAGTTCCATAATAATATTTTATATATAAAAATATTCTCTTTATTTGGTATCTTAGATAGCCTTCTTTATCTCTTAATAAATGATGCTTATCTGTCATAATAAACCAATCCATTTTTGACATATTATATACCCCTCCAAGTTGTTTCTTCTTCCCTATCTGCGAGTAATTCTTCGCCCCTAATATAAGCGAACATATTCGCCACAGATTCGGGGTTTGATAGCGTTGTATTTACCTCGCCAAAGTTTTCTGTCTCATAGTCGTGTATATACTCAATAACCTCAAAGACTTTATTTCCTAGCCATTCTTTCGCTTTGTGCGTGCCTATGATATAGTAATCTTCATTAAATAGATGATAATGTAAGTCTTCTTTCCATTGGCTGTTCCACGTACCATTTTCTTTCCATTCTTTTATAGAGTCTTCTATATGCTCTTTTAATTCATCATCTTTAAATGTGGGCGAGTTTATATCAGTTGTTTTCATGTTATAATTTGTATTCATGTTATTTTGTTCCTTTTAACTTGTTATTATTTATGTGATTAAAAACGTCTTCAAAAGCCTCGTCAATATTATGAGATAAGCCAGACATTTTACTGTTATATACATTATGCAGTAAGCAGGAGACTTCGCCCTCAGTATCATCTGATTCGTGGGTAATCCATTCGGCTATTTTTTGTATTTTATCATCTATATTCATTATTTGTTCCTTTGTTTTGTTGTTACTTTATATACGCAGAAAGCATAAAAAAGTTCCATAAAAAAGTAAATTAATTTAGCTGTCGGGGGAAAAGCTGTGGGAAAAGTAAAAAACATATATATAATTAAGTATACTTAGATGCGATTGCTTACGTTTACTTATAAGCTTAATTGCGTTTAAAAGCGTCCTATATTACCCGCTTGCATAGATTATATAGATATTGACTGCCTGCCTGCGTTATTACTTGCGTGCATGAATAATAATAATAATTTACTTACGTGCATACTTGCGTGCATAATATATACTTCACTTACCAGCGTTTACCAGCGTGCATACAACATATATATTATATCTATAGGTGATATATCCGTTATAATTATAACCAGCATATGAGTTTTTTTTACAAGTTTAAAGTATTATGTATAATAGAAATTTCTGTATTATACATAACGCATAAAAGTTGTGTTAAAATAGGTTTAAAATGCGGGATTCCCAGTGATTTCTGGAGCGGCTGCTGGTAGCTGCGTACAACACTGCTGCACTATAATTTTAGATACAAAAAAAGGGAGAATCTATTGCTAGACTCTCCCTCTGTTGTTTATATCCGACTGCTAGTGTCTTGATACTCTTGTTGGCACGTGTAACAATGTCCAACTTGACGCTCTGCAATTGTAAACAGGTTGGCTGAACAAGTTCGGCAGGAAGTCCTTTCGACTTTATTTCCCTTGTTAACCTTCTTTTTCTTTTTATGAGTGATATTTAATACATCATAGTCCTTGTACATATCATAGTATTTAGTATTCCAATGATTAACCTGTATTTCACAGTACGAATTATTAGAATACCATATATCACTATCATCAGACCAATGACCTTTATGTTCGTTTGCAATTCTAAACTCGCCTTTTCTGTTTAAGAACACTAGTTTAGAGTTACCAATTGATTCTTCAATTAATCTAATAATAATATCATTGTTGATAAAATTGTCAGGTAATTGTTGAAGAATTTCACGTTTGAACATGATTGTATCACTTTTCTTTTTATGGTCACTAACGAAGTCAATTATACCATTATGAGCGAAACCAATTGAATCATCTATTAAAAACGGATGACAATTAGTTCTGTTCGTTAATCCATGTGTCGTAATTCTAAAATGAATTATTGCTATTGGATTATTGAACTTTTTCATATCTCTTGAATAGTTATCATAAAATTCATCAAACTTGAAGAAACCTTTTTTAATTGTTAGGTTTCCATTGTTTGCGAACATATAACCACTACCATCAGGATTAGATATAAATGATTCCTTTAGTTGTTCCTTAGGCACTGTCGCCTCTTGTTTCTTTAATATAGCTATACACATTATACTAATACTCCCTTTGAATCTAAGTTAAACTGATTTGATACTCTGCCCTCTCTTAACGGATGGTCAACCAATAAACGTCTTCCGAGTCTTGTTCTAGACTCTGTAAAGTATTTATTTTTCTTTTGAGTTGATAATCCCATCTCATTATTTAGAAATAAACATAAGTTCATATACTTTGATTGATTCTTAGATAAGAATTGCAAGTATTTATCAACCCTTGTTTTTTCATTGTCCTTGTTTACAATATCTGATATTGAAGCATCAGAACAATATGACAGTAAGCTATGAATAAATTCAATTGCTTTTGACAATGTCATAATGTTTAATGTTCCTTTAAATATCCTAAACTCGACAGTTTGAGACGGCTCCATATTTAAAGCGGTGTAACGGTCAGCATTAGACGAAAACTTTCGTTTAGCGATTGCTGTCATTTTACTTAGCTTGTCCTTGAAGCTTTCAGGTGTATAACCCATTAGAGAAGAGTAGGTTGCTAGTCCATAGTCAGAAGTCCTTTGAGCAATCAATTCAATAAAGTTAGGTGATTCATAAACGAACCAAAGCAACTTTAATAATTGACTTGTTCTAATTGCAGACTTGCTAATATGAATATGCATTCCTGTTTCCGCTCCCTCGGCTGAATAATAACCTGAACTACGAATTGTAGAAAACAATGTGTCATAAATAGTTTGACCATATGTCTTCCAAAAATTCCAAGAAAAAGGATGAGAAACAACCTCTATACCATCATCACTAAGCGAACTATCTGTCTTGCAGTAAAACAATTCAGTACTTGGAAATGCAGAACCTATAATACTAGTTAGGGAAGCAAAATTATTGCCCTCCAAAATAATATCATTGTCATAGTTATCTTGGTCATATTTAACATCAACCTCTATTTCAACACCAAAGTGTAAAATAGGATAACCATGTCTACTAGTACTGTTATATGATACAAGCGGTTTGTTCTTCTTAGTATTAACTCTGTGGAACCTACCATCAGGCTTATGCGAATAACTTCTGATAGTTGTTCTATTCATACACTTTGAGCAGATGTTATGTTCTAGGTGTAAGGAAGCCCTATTGCAAACAGCACAAGTTGGTAATTCCGACAAACATTGTCGATGTATCCAAGCATTTAAATTGTTTGAATAGGTTATATCATCAGTATCAGTATTAGTTTTAATTGTCTCATTACAGGCTGTGCATTTATCAAGATGTGCAACCTCTTTTAACTTCTCAATACTATCTGAACTGATATTATTTAGAGTTTTTAATATATCCATGTTTTTTGTTCCTTTAATTAATTAGAAATAAACAATCATTATAAATCTAGTCAGGATTGGATACCTTGCATCATGTGAGTGACTAACAAATATAATGATAATACGTTCCTAACTTTCGTTCCATGTACTACTCTATATATGTAAGATTGTTAATATGGTTCCATTTAGAATATAAGTACAGCAATATTAAGACCTACAGCTACACTTTTTTACCTAGGTGTTGCTCTGTCCTGCATTATTTGACAGCCTGCGGTGAGTTATTCAACCTGCCTGAAGTCGATTTGATTTTTTCAATTCAACTATTACAACCAAAACGGACTTAGGGGGAGTACCCCATACAAATAAAAGAGAAACAGACATACAAATATAATTTTTTTAAATTTTCCTAGGTTTTCCTTGGTCGGGGTACTATACTATACTATATTACTATATTATACTATACTACTACTATACTATACTACTATACTAATATTATACTATACTACTATACTCACTATTGACAGATACTATACTACTATACTATACTATAAAGACTATACTAAGTATTGTGGATAACTATGTGTAAAACTTTAATATCTTTATTTTAACCAACCATTACTTTAAATTACTCTATGAATAAAAAGATAACCACCGCAATTAACGATGCCCTACTCTAGAAAGATAAAAGGCGTTGAATATAAGCTCTATAAGGACGAAAAAGAGTTCAGGCTATATCATCCTAAGCAAAACATAAAAAACGACTGGAGAGAGGCAAATACGGGCGAATGGATACAAACTGATGATGGACAAGTAACGGTAGTTATTAAAAGGGGCGTTTTAAAAACAAAGAACGCAAGTGATGATTTTATTAGAACGCTGTTGGGGATGGCAAACTGCGAAAGGACAAAAGACCTTGGTGGTGAGCCAGTATCAGATATATGGAGATTTGGTAAGAAGAATTGGTATCAGAAAATAAAAGAGGGCAACTTATCTTCATCTAAACGTATATTTGCAAAGTATATAGCGAGTGGTATGAAGCCTATTGATGCTTTTATGAAAGCTCATGAAAATACCAAAAGTTTAGATTATGCTAAACAGAAAACAAAAGTTTTATTAAAAAGCAAAAAGGTTAGACAATTGATAGACAAAGAAATTGAATTACTGTTAAACGAGACTGGAATCACTAAATCATATTTATTAGGCAAGACAAAAGATATTGTTGAATCGGAGGAAGCAAAAGACTCTGATAAAATGAGAGCCATTGAAACTTTAATGAAAATCTCAGGAATGTTAAGTACGGAAAAGAAAGTAGACTCAGTAGCATTGATACAAGAATTTACAGGGTTTAGTCAGGAAAAGTTAAATGCTTTTAAAAATGGCGTTTTCCCAGAACCAAAGCCAGCAAGAATAAATGGAAAAGAAGCATAGCATATATTTGCCAGTTAGACTTGCAACTCGAAATGAAGTAAAAGAATTAATATATGGAGCATCGTATTGCCCCGCCTGTGATTGCGAGGTTATTGGTAATATGGTTATGAATAAACTACCTTATGTAGACTCTAGTAATGAATTAGATGGATGGATATGCGATATTTGTGAAAGCATCTTTGATTTACAAGATAACTTAATACAAATAGGCAGTTTTGATGCTAATGATATTTACGAAGCTTAATGATAGATAACTTTAATATAACCCCAAGTCCTTCTGAAATGAAAGACAGGGATGAAATCTTAAAAAACGCTTACAACAACCTTATTTATTTTGGTAGAGCGTTCTTACCTAACGACTTTTTAAAGAAATCAGAATCAGCACCGTTTCACTATGAAATAGCTAAACAAATGATTACAACTGAACCCGGTGCTAGGATATGTAATATTATACCTAGGGGTCACGGTAAATCTGTTATTTCTAAAGCTGCTATTATGCACAAGCTTTGTTTTTCTAAAACAGACCAACAACACTTTGTAGCGTGGGTATCAGAAGAACAAGGACAGGCAATAGACCATTTAAAATATATACGTAGTCATTTTGAAAACAACAAGATGATTAAATATTACTTTGGAACGATGGATGGCGGTTCTGTAGGTAAAAGATGGACAGAAAAAGATATTGTTACTGCAAAAGGTGACAGGGTGATAGCAAAAGGTACATCGCAAAGACTTAGGGGGCGTGCAGAAGTTGATGTACGTTATACTGGTATTGTTCTTGATGATTTTGAATCAGAACTAAACACTAAGACACCAGAACGCAGGTCAGAGATTAAAAAATGGATTGTATCCACAGTTTATCCAGCGTTGGAAGAAACACCCGGCAATGAAGGGTGGATATGGTTATCAGGTACGATTGTACACTTTGATTCTTATTTACAAATGACATACGATGGATATAGAAAAGCACAAGAAGATAAGCGTGAATATCCTTGGATAGTAAACTTTTATAAAGCCGTTGAAAACGATAAGCCTTTATGGGAAGCACAATTTTCTGAAAAGAAACTAGAGTCAAAGAAAAGAGAATTTATAGAAGCTGGATTAGTTAATAAGTTTGCACAAGAGTATATGAATGATGCTCGTGACATTACTAACGCTGCTTTTAAGATAGACCGAATACAATACTACAATGGTGTGTTTAGAAAAGAAAACAATATGCCTTACATTATTGAAGGTACAGACGCTATACCAATCAACGTTTATATTGGTGTTGACCTAGCGGCTACTGCATCTGCAACATCAGACTTTCAAGTGATTATGGTTATGGGTATAGATGCCCATAAAAACAGATATGTCTTAGATTACTTTAGGGAACGTATACCAACCTTTGATGTTCCTGCAAAAATTATTGAATATGCAAAAAAATACTCTCCTGTACGTCGAGTAACTATTGAAACAGTAGCGGCACAAGAAATGGTTAGAGATATGGTAACACGAATGTCCGCCACAGAAAAAAGATTAATGCCCGGATTGTTTAAAGGTGTTAAACCTCCCGCAAGAGTAAAGAAAGAAGACAGACTGGAAACAGCATTAGGACAAATTGTTAATTCTAAAAAACTGCACGTTTATAGACATATGACAGAATTAATGGATGAGTTCTTTGAACATCCAAAACCAAGGAACGATGATTTAATGGATGGGTTATATTATGCCGATTACTTTGCTCGACCCCCAAGAACCGAAAAGATGGATAAAAACGAAATCACAACTAAAAAAGATGATTTTGATATGTACAAAATAAAGAAAGCATATAATTGGATAACGGGTTCAAAAATATAATTATATCTGTTAGTTTTATTGCTTGTTTATTCGTATAATCTAATGAATGCCTAGATACTCTAAGAAATCAAAGGAACGACTTGCAAGTTGTGATAAGCGACTTCAGAGAGTTTTCAAAGAAGTAATTAAATACGTTGACTGTTCTATATTAGAGGGTTATCGTAATAAAGAAAGGCAGAATAAATTATATGATGAAGGTCGCACAAAAGTTAAGTATCCTAACGGTAGGCACAATATTAGTCCTTCTAAAGCCGTTGACGTTACCCCTTATCCTGTTGACTGGGAAGATAGAGAGCGGCAAACTCTCTTTGCTGGTTTTGTTATTGGTATTGCTAGGGGCATGGGCATTCGTTTAAGGTGGGGAGGAGACTGGGATATGGATTTTCAAGTAATGGACAACCGCTTTGACGATTTTCCTCATTTTGAGGTAAGAGACTAATGCCGGGGACTACTACTGATACTGTACCAACAATGTTAACTCCGGGTGAGTTTGTAATTAAAAGGGAATCAGCTAAGATGTTAGGTAAACCATTTCTAGAAAAATTAAACGCTGTATCAGATAATTCAGCACATTCAAATATTGATGCATTAATATCACAAGCTACATTATCACAAATGAAACCTATGATGGGTGGTGGAGTTGTAATGGGTGGAGGAGGTGTTACTAACTACATGGGTGGTGGTGACATTGAAGGTTATATGTATGGTGGTGGTATTAAAAAGAAAAAGAAAATGGCTGGTTACCAAGAGGGTGGTGCAGTCGGTGATAATACTGCTACTTCAGCTATGGATGCACTTATAGCTCAAGCTAAAATAGCTGAACTCCAAAAAAAAAATCCTATAAGTAACTATTCAATGGTAGATGCCGATAGGGTAGATGCCGAAAACCAAGCATTACTAGATATGATAATGAGTATGTCTATTCCTGCAAGTGGAGTTGCTGGCATGGCAAAAGGGGTAACTGGAAAGTTACCTAAACTTGGTAAAAAATTTGCATCTATGAGCCCAGATGAAGGTAAACAAGAAATATTAAATAAAATAGCAAGTGAAATGAATGTTGCTCCGAGCAGAAAGGTTATGCAAAACCCCTCAAGAAATTTATATGACTATAAAGACTATAAAGTTTTAGAAAAAAGACCTGAGTCTGTTTCTGTTATGGATTTAGTAAACCCCGGTTATTTACAGAAATTTACAAATAGGCTTGTAAGAGCGAGTAAAAATGTTGGAGATGTGAGAATGGGTGATGTAGTTGATGCAGATTTTCCATCGGGCTTTATGAACTTAAATGACATCGCTGAAGGTTTTACAAAAATACCAAAGAAACTTCAAAAAGAACAATCTAAAGAATTATTAAAATACTTTGGTGTAGACTTAAGAAATGTAAAAGGTAAGCAAGAAGGTGGTGAAATTGATTCAGTAAACAGCGAAGCTTTACAAAATTTATTACAAGAAGAAATGGTAAGAGCTTATTTCTCTGGAGATAAATCATCTATGCCTCAAAGAATTGAAATGTCGCCTGAAGAAGACAGGTTTAGACAAAATCCTAACCCTGAAAAACCATTTGGAATGACTATTCTTGATGACCTTTTATTAAGGGCTTATGAAACTTATAAATTTGGCTCAACTTCGCCTATGCAACCGTAATTATGGATAAAGACCCTAGAGCAGAAAACAATGAACAGCTTTTTAGACAATGGAGAGACGCTCGTTCAGATTGGGATACTGAGGCTAGGGAAGACATTGATTTTTACTTAGGCAATCATTTCACTGAAAGCGAATCTTCTGATTTAGCTGCAAAGAATCAAGCAGATGTGCCAATGGACAGGACTTCTGCCGCTGTAGAAAAATTTAAAGCTGTATTAACAGCAAGACCCCCTGCGTTTACAATAACCCCAAGAGAAGACTCCGATGTTAAGGTTGCTTCTGTTTGGAGAACAATTTTAGGATATGTGTGGCAAATATCTGATGGTGATTCGCAAATGAAGCAAGCGATACATGATTACGCTACAACTGGATTAGGTTATTTATATTCTTATGTAGATACAGAATCAGATTTTGGTAGAGGTGACGTGAAGTTTACATACCTAGACCCATTTAGAGTATATGTCTCTCCTTCTTCTCGAAACCGTTGGCTAGATGATGCTGACGGTATCATATTGTCTACGGTATTAACCCAAGAACAACTCGTTAACCTCTACCCTGAATTAGGAGACAAAACAGACCCGGAAACTGGTGAAGAAATTCCCGGATTAATTAATGACATATCTGAATATCACGATATTGAAGGTAGTGATTATCCGTCTTCTCAAAATAAAAACACAGTAGTCGCTTTTACACCAGCTGATGTAAAAGACAAAGACTATATGGATGTTAGAAAATATCAGATACTAGAAAGATTTTATAAAGTAAAGGTAAACTTTTATTATGTAATAAATACACAAGACTCATCTGAACTAATTATGTCAGAAGAAGAGTTTGCTGTATTTTCACAGGAAAACCTTGATTTAATAGAAACAGGTATGTTTACAGTTGCTCCTGTACAGCAAACTAGAATAAAAGTTTGTGCAACGGTTGGTGAAATTGTTTTATATGAACAGATACTAAATACAAATATATATCCTATCGTACCTTTACCAAATATATGGACTGGTACCCCATTTCCTAAGTCTGATATATCTAGAGCTAAACCAATGCAAAGACTTTTAAATAAATTATGGTCTTTAGCGTTGTCTCACGCTCAAGCATCTGCTGGATTAAAACTTTTAGTCCCACTTGGTAGCGTTGATGATATATCTCAATTAGAGCAAGATTGGGCAAACCCTAATGCTGTTATTGAAATAGATTCTTCTCAGGGAGAACCTCATTATCCTCAACCCTCTCCGTTAGCAGGTGAGTTTTATAGATTGATTCAACAATCAGAGTTTTACATAGATTTTATATTTGGGTTACCAGAAATGATGCACGGTTTTAGTGATAAAGCTCCCGATACTGTTCGTGGTACTGAAAGAATGATAGCACTAGGAAGCGAAAGACCAAAGTCTAAGTTGAGAGATATAGAGTTTTCTATTAATAGACTTGGAAAAGTATTATACAATCTTTCAAAAGGTCATTACGGTTTTAAAAAGATGTTCAGGTTATCTCAACCTAATAACGACTTAACAGAGGTAATGGTAAATGTTTATGACGATGTTACTAATACTATTACGGATATTAAAAAAGAAAAATACAATATTGAACAGCATGATATAAGAATTGAACCCGGTTCTACTATGCCTACAAATAAATATGCAGAACTTAGTGTATATTTAGAGGCGTTTAAAATGGGTATCATTGATAGGACTGAAGTTCTAAAGAAAAACCCAGAAATATTTGATAAAGAAGGCATCATGAAAAGAACAGATGAAAAAGAAAAAATGATGCAAGAAATACAGTCCCTACAAGGACAATTAAAGAATTTGCAAGGTGACTTGCAAACAGCCCAAAGAGAATCTGTACAAGACAGAAAGCGAGTTGAAGTTGAGAAATTCAAAACTAGACTTGGTGAAGTCAATTCAGATTCTAAAGCAGATAGAAGAGTACAACGTAGTAAATTGGAAAATGAAGTGAAGCTCGAAGTTGAGAAATTAGCTAATCGTCTTAATAGTGAAGCGAATAAAGTTAGTTCAGCTCGTAAAACCTAGAGACATTTCGAAAGGATATACACATGGAAACTTTAAATAATGAGGCTAACGTCGAACCAATGCTTGCTGATGAAAGTAGGTTTGGAGAAAATGAAAGTATCTTAGGTCAATCACCACAGGGGGTTGACGCTGAGGCTATTTCAGAACCGGCTTTAAACGAAGAAAGTGAAGCTCGTAAATTTCAATCAATGTATGACCGCTCTCAAGCGGAACTTGATGGATTGAAAAAATTCGAACCTTTAGTTAATCTTTTAGAGACGAGACCTGATTTAGTTAAGGTATTACAGGATAATATTTCAGAACCTTCGAGTCAAGAACAATCATCACCGGAAGTAGTAGTAGACGAGTTCAACCCTTGGGACGCTTTTGACCCAAAGAAGGATACCCCTTCTAGAAAGCTAGTAAAATCCGATATGGAAAAAATAGCAGAACAGAAAATCAGCAAAGCTATGGCAGAGCAACAGGCAAAGGTTCAAACAGAAATGCACTTGAACAATACTGTTAATACTTTGAGGAATAACTATAAGATGTCCGATGGTGACATTAAAGAGTTTCTTCAATTTTCAACTCAGCCAAAAGAGCAAGTTGGTTTAGGTAACCTTGTTAAGTTATGGCGTGATGTCAGTGGGGTTAGTCAAAATAATACTGATACATTAAATGCAGTGAGAGCTGCTCAAGAGACTCCTAAGAGTGCTGGTGTCTTACAAGGACAACCCGCTTCTCAACCGAAAAGCGATATGGACAAAGTGTGGGATTCAGTTCTTAACTCTGGGAGTAGAAGTAACGTATTATAAACAATAAAATAAAGGAAATTGATTATGGCAAATTATAATCAAGGACAAGTAACCGCAGGTGTACCGGGAAGAGCTTTTGTTGATGCTCCTGATACATCTACTAGACGATTATATGACTTTAGTGATAGGGTCGCAGACCTTTCTCCGGATGAGTCACCTTTTTTCGTCTACCTGTCTAAAGTAGGAAAAGTTCCGACATCTGACTCACAATTTAGATTTCTTGAAGATAGAACTAAAGTTGCTATTACTGATAGAAGTTTTTTCATGCAAACTGATGCTGCTGCAACTGTTGTTGGAGCTGTTGAAGAATGGCAAGTAGCAACCGCTTCTGGTGGTTCTACTGGTGTGTCTTTTCTGTTAAAAGGAATGGTAATA
>Ga0209336_10000448_pt1 | contig 21105 bp, 29 predicted proteins | sample LinPmetageLP32_FD_184042 | JGI IMG/M metagenome (GOLD analysis project Ga0209336, IMG submission 184042) | Marine viral communities from the Pacific Ocean - LP-32 (SPAdes) (version 2) | ecosystem: Environmental > Aquatic > Marine > Oceanic | place: Pacific Ocean | collected 2009-08-23 | reverse complement strand
TGTTGTACCTGATATAGCCGTTGCATTTGTAGACCCAATTACGACACCATTTATTGATCCGTTGTTACCTGCACCGCCTACGGTTACTGAGCCTAGAGTAGAGGTAGTTGAGTTGAGTGAAGCGAGGGTACTAAGACCTGTTACGCCTAGAGTGCCGCCAATAAGAGCATTTCCTGCGAGGTGTAGGTCTTTGTATTTTAAACTAGAGGAGCCAATGTCTACGGTGTTGGTTACTGTAGGGGTTATACTTGTGCCAGTGTTGGCTACTATCTCATGCCATTGGGCTGCAGAAGCTGTAGCAGAAGCACAGATAAATATTCGCTTAGTAGTGGTATTTATCCAGAGAGATCCTACTGCATAACCCTGATTGATATCCTGTGTGATAGTAGGATTACTTGTAGTAAAGTTATTCTTACCGCCTGTACCACCATGAACTGCAGGTAAAACTCCAGATACAGAAGTGGCTAGTGGTATTTTTGGAGCATCTCCTGTAGCACCAGTATGTCCATGACCTGTTGTTGCTTGAAATGCTGCTAAAAGTTGATTAAATTCAGCATTAAGTGGTGGAGCCGTGATATCCGCGCCATTGATAATTTGGCTTACAGATTGGCGAGTATATCCTGCCATGTTCTACCTTCTCCCCGAAATCGAAAATTCAAATACTAAACCTTGGATGGAGTAGGGTTCTGATTGACCCACTGTCACAAAGGTTGCTCTTGTTGAAAAACCTGACCCCTGCACATCTGCAGTAAGAATTGGTTTTGAGTTACCACCATAAAGGGCGTTGGCATCTCCGTAATCTAAATTGAGTGCGTTATATCTAACTGGGCCGCCTGTAGATGCCTGAGTATATTCTGAAGGCTTACTTGTGTTGTAGTCACCCCAATCGTAGTCCAAGGATAAGAAAAATGTTGCTGGACCTTCTGCCCTTACAAATGTGTTTACCTTGCGGAGTGTCTTCCTGACTTCTGTATCTCCAAAATCTAAGTAGGGGGTGCTATAGACTGCGACTATGTCATTCCCTGCAAAGCTTTTACCATTCTCTTGCTGATAAACTTTACCGTCGTAATCCCCATGAACCACATACTCTTCTGAGCCAATATAACCAGATTCAGTACATGAAGCTCTAATTCCAGACAGTTCTCCAAAAGACCAATTTATAGAACCTTGGCTGTCATACAGCCCACCAATTATCCCATAACTATCCACTTGTGGGGTAGTGGAATCTCCGACAAAGAACCTGACCTGACTTTTACTTCTTATGACCACTGAGTTAACTGTGTCTGCAGAGTAGTTTTTTATTAGGTTAACCAGTGTAACCTGTATTGGCTTACTTACTGTTTCTAGTTCTACGTCACCAATTTTAGATGTTGAGGAGACAGGTCTGAAACCGTCTGGTGCTAAGAAGAGTAGGTCACCTGCAATCTCGACTACGCTGTCTCGCGCTATGCAGCCTACGTTGTTAGTCACACTCTCAAGAGCAAAGGTAATTCCACCTGCAGAGTTCTTGGTTGTTCCTACTTTCTTTATAGAGTTTGTTCCAAATACGAAGAGGTCATCTCTAAAAGGTTTAATCTGGACTACATTAAAAGCAGGACTTAGAGATCCCCCACCTGCAGCCGATGTCCAAGTATAGGGATCATTAGGTGCAGAGTGTCTAATAGTGGCTCTCGATGTCAGATCACCACCTACCCAGAGATGGTTCTGATACTCTCCTACTATCGAAGGGGCATCTACAAGTTGGTTACCACCTGGACTGCTAGTACCACCAGAATTAGCTTGTTGTAGTTCGTACCAATTAGTTCCATCAAAAATTAATGCAGGATTGATCCCATCTACAAAACAAATGCTAGATCCAGTACCCCAATCAAATTGCACTTGTCGTATTTTACTTATGCTCAAGCTTCCAGAAACTGTGTTTCTAGTGGGCTGATTAGCAATAACCTGCCAACCAGAGTATGCAACAAATTTATAGAACTTATAAGTAGTCGCACCTACATCTTTTCTTGCGGCTATAAAGTAGGGATTGCCTATATGCTCGTTCTTGTAGAGAGCTAATCCTAGTACTGCACCCTCTGCACTTGCTCCACCAACTGTAATATCTAGACCACCTAAGTGGTGGTAGCCTTCGATGCGTCTGTAGCCGCCATAAAGACTTGGCTCAAAGTTGACCAATCTTGTAGCTGAACCAGACTTATTATCTGACAGATCTAAGTGGTTTTCATTACTATTCAGACCGCCACTACATATAAGTTTGAAGGACTCAATTTCATCTGCCATTAAAAGGCTACCCTTGTATCCCTGACATACTCAAAATTATTTATATAAAGTGTCTGTAAATCTTTTATTCCAAGCGTGAATGCTTGGTAGGCGGCATTAGCAGCTTCTATATTGTCCTTAAACATGTATAGATGATATAAAGCCCCATCCACTATTACAGTATCAAAGGCTTCTGGTATTCTGGTTACATCACTACTGTTTGTTAGATCTGTGTAATTTAAGTAATATCTAAATCGTACATTGTAAGCTGCATTGGGTGAGGGAGTTATACCAAAGCCACTTCCATGTGATGGAAAGACATTGTCTGGTATACTTCTACCTGCACTACCTGCAGAGTAGTCGGCATCTCGATGTCTGGCGTACCACTCATCTCTTTCCATAAAACCTAATGTTTTAAAAGATGCACGTAAACTGGAATCTTCTTGGATTTGAAAACTGTTCCAATCCACTTTCTTAAAAGCATTAGGCCAACTATATTCGGACTGACCTGCAGTTAAGGTTTGTGTAAATTCGGCTGCGTTAAAAGGCCACTCAAATTCTGCTTGGTTAATTTTACTTACTGCAGCTTTTACTGCGTCCTTGACTAAACTTTGTATGCCTCTGGTATTTGCAAATTCAGCCGTAGCTATTTCTACTTCATTAAGTCTGCGAAGAACCATATTACACAAGTTTATATAAGTAGAGGGCATTTAGCGTTGTCCTAATATGAGGATAAGGGGCCAGTACGCACTGACTAGCCCCCTAGAGTAGTTATTACTTACGCAAGGTTGTAAGCAGCCGTCATCAATGCTTCTGGACGAAGTATTTTCCTAGCATAGAGGTTCATTCCGCGCACAATATCTGCAAATGTAGTTGGAGAACGGAATGTCTCTGTTTTTGAGATTTGCTGTGCGGTTGAAACTGATGATGCGTGTCCTGCAACCATCACGCCAAATGCAGTCTCAGAACCTGCAGCCGCTGAAACTCCTGCGCCACCGCCTATATAGGGCAGATTGTTTGACTTGTAGATTGTGAATCCACGAAGTTGCCCTGGCATACGACCATTGCGAAGTTCATCGCCACCACCGAAGTCAGTATTGATGAGTTTTGAGTTCTCATCCATCAATACCTCTGCGAATACTGGGTCAATTACAACCCAACGTCCATCAGTGTCTACGTTAGCTTGATCCATTTGACGCGCCATGCGGTTTAAGATTGCTAGTGGTGAAGTGATACCACCTGCACCCCCACCTGCTGCGATTGGAATAGATGTAATTTCAGCCGCACCGCCTACATCTGATCCACCGAAGTCAGTTATATCCAATGAATTTGCTGCTAATAGCTCATCATTACCTGCATTGGAGTCAGCCTTTGTGCCGTTTACGTCACCTGATGCTGCACGTCTTGCCCATGAGGAAGGAGTTTTCCAACCTGACAGGTAGCCAAGTACTTCTGCGTCCATTGTATCACGCAACTTGTACCCTGCACGATCACTAGCTAAATCACCAAAACTTACATGACTATGAGCTTCCTCGATGTCATCGATTGCAAACTGAAAATAATTTGCTTGATCGACAACCATTGTGAAGTCAGCGTCTGTAAGATCTTGTGTAGCTAATGTAGTACCACGTTCATATGTGGTTACAGTGATATCAGGTTCTTTAATGATTTTCACTGAATCTCCGAAATTAGCGATTTCTCCGCTATAGTCGGTGTTTGTGATTGCGTCGATTACAGAACTTTTTCTTAGCGCAAGTTGTACTTTTTTTGAGTACAATATTGGCGAAAAGTTTCCTGAGTTAAGATTTGTGTAGCCCGATGCTTTTGGAAATGCCATTGTGTTTCTCCTATATGAAATGGCTTTAAATTAGCCCCTAAATGAGGCAGCTAGATCAGATAAGTAAAACGCAGTGTCAGTCGTCATAGGAGTGTCATACGGAGTATGGTTCCCATCTTACTGGTAGACTTTGTTAGTAATTTATCTGGAAGGTTAAGGTGAGGGGTATACCTAGTAGGTGTCCTTCACACTTAGTAATTCAATAGTGTCATTATACCACGGACACCTATTTAATTCAATAGTTAAGTGTTATCTAGCCGCACCTGATACGTCATACTCAAATTGACCTTCAGATATAGCTTCTTGAATAGCGTCTTGGTTCTTTTCAAATTCTTTATCAGTCATTTTGGCTATAACACTTTCCGAAAAAACAGCCCTAACTTTTGCAGCAGGGGCAGAAGCATAAGTCCTACCTACAGATTCAGCCGCGCCTTTAGTGGTCTTAGTTCCAGTTTGGGCTTTATACAAATCAATTGTACTAGCTGCCCACTCTGCATCTGTATTGTTTTTGTAGACGCTGTCTTGAACAGTAGGGTGTTGCCGTGAAACCCAATCATGGAATTTTCTACTCTCACGAATTTTTGCAAAGTCAGGATGTCTCTCAAGTAGTTTTTGTTCAGCCGTATTCTTATGAATTTGGCGTTCAAATTGTTCTACCTTTTCAAGACGCTTTTCACCTTCTCTGAGAACTTCGTTAGCCCTCTTTTGGGCAATTGTATCAACAATTTTAGCAACGTCAGGATACCGCTTAGACCAAGCTTCAACTTCTTGATCAGTTTTTGGAAACTTGATTTGACTTCTTGTAGCTTCGTCAAGCTGCTTCTGCATATCTTGCATCTGTTTAGCAGACTGATCCTTAACTGTTTGAATATGTCTCTGAATGTCAGTATAGCGTTTTTTATAACTTTCTTCTTCAACATCTAATTCTTCCACTGGTTCTTGCTCTTGTTGAGCCATCATCTCTTGACTGTAAGTCAAATTATCTTCTGGCTCTGGAGTTCTTTGGTACTTTTGTTTTTTCGACATAATAATCCTTCATGGGTCCGATAAATCGGGTATCCATTAATTAAACCGCAAATGCGTATTTCTGTTTTTTCACAATTGCAGGTAGGGTTTTAGACTCTGGGATTAATTCTTCATCCTCATCGTCATCTAAATGGTCATCTACCATTACGGTAGCGACCTCTACATCCATCTGTTCTGATGGAATTTCGTCGGATGTTTCGACTTCCTCTTCGGCTTCTTCTTGTTGAGTATCGTCTGAGGCTTGTACTTCGGTTTCCTCAGTTCCCTCGCTATCGGGTTTACCCGAATGATACCCTGTGTTTTCGCAGTGGTCACAACCTTTTCCTTTACACATTGGGCATTCAGTGACTTCTTCCTCAACATGCTGAATGAGGCCATCCATATGCATCGACATGAGACCCATTTCGGCCTCAGCTTGCATATCCATAATATGTTTAAGGCCGTGATATTTAACTACGTGGGCAGGTAGGACATACTCGCCACTACTTAGATTAGCATCGATGTCATCTCGTACATTCTCTGCAGTTGATCCTAGTGGTATTGGGTTGCCAGATACTTCATCATAACTCATTAGTCCTGCTTCTTCTTCATCATCAGAGCCACAAGGCATCCCACCGTGATATAAATTCATCTCATCCTCGTCTACTAATTCGTTGTTTTGTAATGCTAACTGTACTTCTCTCTCTGCAGGGGAGACAAAGCCATCTTCATCTTTGTCGGCTTTTGAAATATCAATTTGTTCTTTGTTATCTGCTATTTCTTTGTCTTCCTCTGATCGACCTTTCATGCCATCGTCCTTTGTAATAAAACCGCCAGTATTAAAATTTTCTTTTAGATAGTTAAGATAAGGAAAGGGGCTTTCTATCAGACCTGCTCTTTTTGCAGTACTTAGACCAAAAGCTACTCCTGTCTTAGCGAGATCCCTGAATGACATCTTGTCTTCGTCATCGTTTTGTAGGTAGTCATAATATTCATCTAGCTTTTCTTGAGCTTCTTCAGGTGTCCACTGATCTGACATCAGTTTTCTACCGTCATCATCCTCGAATGTTTTTATTTCTTGTTCTATTTCCTGCAGTGTTTTGACTGCACTATCACCGTAAGCCTTTTGCCAGTTCACACCTGAATTGATTGCGTTATCTATGGCAGTTTGCCGATCCACTTCTTTGCCATCCCAGATAGAAGGAATTAGGGTCTGTACCCCATTAATCTCTTCAATCCTGCCTCTTACCGTAGAGAGAGTGCCGTCATCGTTCTCTAGAGCTTTACCATTGGCGATGTTGTAGAAGTGATGTTCTAATAATGGGTCCATTTAATATCCTAAAGGTGAGAGTAAGCCGCCTCTGTTCATGGCGTATCTTACTTGGTTTTTAATTTCTCCATCACCTTTTGGTGGTATCGGTTTTGGGGCTTCGGCTCTTTTCCAATAAGTTACACCTTTTGCGTAAACCCTATCTCTGTAGATTGTAGCAATATCGAAACCTTTAACAGCTTGTCCTGTTTTCATGTCGGTAAAGAGATGTTTATCAAAAGGATTAATACCTACTTCAACAACCGTATCATCTATTTCATTAAGAACATTTCTTTGAGAGGTAAACTTACCTTGCACAGACATAGCAGGTACTTTTTTACCATCTTCAGCTATAGCTCTTCTTTTACCTTGATCTACATGAAATGTACCATCTGTTACTGTAACTGCAGGTAAATAAGACTCAGCCTCACTATAATTAGGAGTTCCGTTTGGTCTAATGGGATGGACAGTTTGTAATCTATTGAATGGTGCAGGTGGGCCGTCAGGATCTATTTTGGAGCTTAAATTTAATCTAATAGATTTTTCTTCACCTTCTTTTACTACCATTCCTATTTTAGCATTCTTTTTAGGACCACCTGCAGTACTTCTACTTAAATCAATTGCCTCTAAGTTATCTAAATCATAGTTTTTTAATACAACATCAGGATTTTCGATATTAAATTGGCTTGTACCTATTTCTAATTCGTCTGCAAAAGCAGTAGCCATCTGGTCATCTAAGGGTTTAGGCGGTGCAACAAAATTGTAAGTTTTTATATCTTGACGTTTTTTTGATAAGTTTTGCTTATAAGCATCTCTCTCAGCCTGTTCGATTAGGTTAATATACTCATTAACTTCCTCAATCATTTGATCATCTACTTCGGTAGATATGTCAGACATAGTCAGTGATCTTTGATCTCCTGAAGTAGGTATATCTGCAGCCCTACGCTTTTCAAAAAATGGTCGCATAAGTATTTCGTAGGGTATAGGCTCTAATTCCCCTGCATATCCTGCAGCCCCTGTTGGTCCTATCTGGGAAGAATAAGTCTTATGTTGCCTTACTGGGTCTGTAATTAATCTTCCTGAAGTATCAAAATTAGCTATCGAAGAACCTTCTAAATTAGGTGTATCTAAAAGCCTTGGATCTGAGATAGCTACCCTTGCATCTCCCATAGTAGGAAAGCCTTTTTCAACGTAAGTCTGACCGTCAGGTGCTTTCTTATCTAGTTGTTTCCAAATAAGTTGTCTTCTAGTTCCTGGGACATTGGTAATTAAGTATTTTTTTGCGGCATCTAAATCATCAAACCCAATAAAGTCGGGGTCCACATTTTCTTTTACCCAGTTACTTAATTCTTTAATGTCTTTCTTTTTGATAGGTGATTGCTTCATCATCTCCATGACAACATCACTCATCATAGTACTGAAATCACCACCTTCAGGACTCATCGACATATAAACGCCTTTTGCGTTTAATCCTTCTTCACCTATTCTAGCCGCTTCTTCTGCTTGGCGGCTCATAACACTTTCCATAGAAGCAAAGGCTCCAGTGTCAGGAAACCTCATAAAACCTCTACCGCCTTGTAATTCTACTGGAACTTCAAAGTCATAATCTCTAGCCCCACCTCTAATACCTGTAACAACTTTACCTGCATCAGTCCTGTCGGCTACGAGTGGTATTAATTTAGATCCCTTTAAGTCTTCAATTTTTATTTGTTTTTCTGGTATGAGTATTCCCTGATCTGTAGATTTTACATCTATGTCGGGAACATAATTAGGGGCTTTGTTCTTGTAAAAACCTTTAGAACTTCCTGCTTGTCTTACAGGATCTAGTTGATCTTTAGTTGCGGTATTAGAAAATACATTGCCAAGATTAGATCCCAATACATTAGGATCATATTCAGGCATTGCATCTACAACTTTGTTAGCTCTGTCGGCAACCATCTTTGCGCCAGACATTATAGCTTTCTGTGCTACATCTCCTGCACCTGGAACTAGACCTATAATTGTAGCTGCTGCACCAATGCCGCCTAATGCACCAATTAGATAATAGTTAGGATTTTCTTTATTAAGCTCATCACCGATGAAATTAAGTGTTTCATAACCACCTTTTATGTCACCAATAATAGGCGTAAAATCTGCAACTACATTCCCTACGTCCTTCCACGTAATTTCAGAGGGAGTATATTCTTGGCTATACTTGTCAGCCTCGCCCTGCCAATCTTCCGCTGTACCGCCTAAAAAAGTGGGATTATCATCTTGATCTAATAGGTCTTGTAGAACACCCATAAAATATTCCTAATTATAATATATTTTTTTCGTAGATATTATTCTGCACCCATTATGGCTTCATCTCTAAGCGTAGATATTCTACGGAGTTCTGCTATCGCACCCTGCGTTTCTAAGATGCGGTTTTGATCCTTACAGGTCTCTAAAAAATTACGTAGAAACTCTATCCGTTGATCAGCATAATGTTTTAAGGTTTCGTATTGTAGTTTGTCGTTTACTAAGGGTAATAACGACTGATAAAATGTTTTATCCATTACTATCTCTTCATGCACTTCTTTGCTTTTTTACAGGGAGCTTTTGAGTTGCAGGTTTTGCAGTATTTCATTGTATTATTCCTTGCTGTTGTTGTGGTGGATTACCGCCATTATCACCGCCACCTTGACCAGTGAATCCTGCAGCATCTGGTTCAGGAGCTTGTCCTTGAACTATTGTTCCACCGCCATTTCCTGTAGGATCAGACACTGGGGGTACTGCAGAGGCTGCAGCGTCTGGTGGTGGGGCAGGTTGTTGAGGCATCATCGCCTGTATCTCTGCCATCATTTTCTGTTGGATAGCTGCCTCTCTAGGATCGTTTAAGATTTTTTCTTCATCGAGATCCATCGATGCTGCTAGTTCTCTGAGTATGTAGTCATACTTGATAAACGGAGCCATCTGTTCATTGCCTGTCATCTGCATAAACTGTAGTAGACGTTGGCTACGTACCTCGTTCCGCATCAAGCTTTCAGTACCTCTGGCTTTTACGTCCAAGTCTCCAAGCATTTCAGGATCAAAGTTAAACTGCATGTTGAAGGAAAATAGGCTTTTACCTAGTGGTCCTAGTAGGTAGTCATCGACATTTCTAACTACTGCTTTAATATTTTGTGCAGCCGCCCCCATCAACATCGACATACCTGACGCAGTTCGTCCTACACCGCCAACGGCTCCAGAACCATGTGAGTAGCTAGGTATACCAGTAGCTTCATCTGCTAACTGTCTGGCCTTGTCGAATAGGTACAAATTCTCTTGTGCGGTATTCTTCGGAGAGGTTGAATAAATAGCTTGTCCAGGTGCGCCTGACTGTCTCCTAAAGACCTTTCCTGGATATATGCTCATGTCCTGTCCTGGTACTAGGTTAGTTTCATCTACTTCAAATATTAGGTTTCCAGACAGGGCTGCGTTATCTACAGCCATTCGCATAAAACCATTCATCAGCAATTGCGTATCTTGCATATTTTCCGCAACACCAATGCCCCAGAATGAGTAGGGGTTGATTTCATATGGAACAGATAAATAGGGAATACGGCTTGGTGTAAACGGATTCAGGACTAGTCGTAGGATCTGACCGTTACATATCCATATATTGACCTGTATTTCATCTTGTTTGGCTAATTTTCTAGGGATGTCTATGTCAGCTTCTTCTGCTAACTCAGTATCTAATATTCCCCAATATTCTAAGACTTCGTATCTATCCATCTCATGGCTGACACCGCCATCTTCCATGTGATCTTCCCAGTAGCTACGCTCGTAGTTTGGTCCGTATTCGAGAGCTAGTTCTATAGACTCATTACGGAAGTGAGGGCGTTTCTTCAGAGATCGAAGCTGAGTGCGGTTCATCCTATGCCGTTGGACGGTAAATTCGGCTTCAGACATATTACGTGCGTCAGGATCTGGGTAGAAATCCCAAATGGAGACATATTCCATCTTAGGGATGGTTTCCATTATGGGGTCGTAGTCACCATCCTCAGTCCAACGTGGATATTCCTTAGATTGGGCAAATGGACCCTTCATAACGCCAGTTCCAAACAGAACAAGCTCGTTTGCCAGTGATCTTAGGTGTTTCGGGGCATCGCTTTCGTCTAGCTGATCGTGCATCAGCTTTTCCATCTTCATGGCAGCTACTTTTGCAGGTTCATAAGTAATAGATCCTGGTAATTTACCTGCACCTAGCTCTAGGTCACTCTCGATTGCCCCTAAATCTTCCTTGTAGATCCCTAAGTCTTTTGCGAGGTCTGGTCTGACTACATTATTAGGTATTTTATAGTCTACACCTGCTTCTTCTTTGACTTTTTCTTCAGTAAGGGCGTTGGGGTTGTATGATACGGTGTCGGCTACGTTATTTGGGTACTTCCTAGCCTCAATTCCAATTGGAAACTTGCTACCTGCAAATAATACGTCCACTACTTGAGCATATGCCGCTAAAACTTTGGTTTTAGTAATTTTTATAAAGGCTTTAGACTTCTCCGTTTCGGTAAATTGTACCTCACTGGAGTAAAGTCCTCGATAATTGCGATATGCGTCTAACCATCTCTCTTCGTCTGTCTGTCTTGCGTCTTTTGCGCGGTTATATTGCGACTTTATAAACGCAACTGCACCAGAATACTCCGTATTTTCTGTTTCAACGTCACCAGTTTCGTCCAGTGGTATAATTAAGCTAGAATCTGAGTCTTCATCTGGTAGAGGTTTGTCCATTAATGCCATATTAGTATCCAAAAATTGCGTCTGCAGGTCGCCAGACTTGTTGAGGTACGCCCTGCCCAAAATCAAATGGGCTAAAAGACCTTGGTCTACTCATAACTGCGTACCTAATTGAGTCATAAGTGTGTCTCTGTTGCGAGGTTCGGGGGTCTATATCGTCACCACCTTTAGGATCTGAGGGAATAACTGGTAAATCTGCTATTACCTGTCTGCAGGTGTTGAAAAACTGTAGCCCCGATCTCTCTAACTCTTCGTCTACCTTGAGGACTTCATGTAGTCTGTTCTTACCTGCTATCCTTGCGCCATTAGTTCGGTCACTTGGTCGCCATCTGCAGCCCTCTGCTATCATCTCTTCGGCAATCGATGGACCTAACTGACCGCGCTTATGCCAACATGAGCTATCGAGGACTCCATATTGCATCTTCTCTGAACCTTCGGCCTCTAGTATTGCCCTAGCTAGATCCCTGCCTGTATGTTTGGTCAGGTACAATTCACGGTAGCAGATTAAAGTTTCATAGCTTGGATCGATAGCAAACCAATGCACTGCGCTATAACTAGCATAGCCGTAGTCGCATGACCTAAATCTGACCCAGTCAGTCGGAAGATCATAAGGTTCAATGACATGATATTTCTGTCTAAATTCAGGAAATGCCGCACCGTCTGCAACTGACCAATCTCCTTCTAGTAACTGCCTACGCTGCATCTCTGGTAGAGAGAGCAAGTTAGCCTCGTACTGACCACCTTCCATTAGGTAGGGGTTGTCAGATAACTTCGCAGGTATGAAGCGTCTGTAAAATAGTGGCTCACCTGCTTTTTCGTGATGGTCTGGGTAGACTAAGTCTTTACCTGTCTCGATGTCTTTGGCTACAAACTTGGTGTTTGCAGGGGCAGGGTCTATGAACGTCCTCTTAACCCAACCGTGTCCTATTCCTCCAGGATTCGTGGTCGCTCTCATGTAGATGGGCAGGGTAGGGTCTGTGGTACGTAGTCGAGAGCGCATGTAGTTCCAAGCGAAGTCAGTTGGATATTGCGTTAACTCGTCGAAGGCTATGTAACTAAACGCCTGACCTTGATATCGAAGAACGTCTTGGTCTCTCTCTAGATAAGTGAGCCATAATTTAGCACCACTTGGGAAAGTCCACTGTGACTTCTTCTCTGCCCATCTAGCTCCCTTGAATGCTTTGGGATAAAGTTCCTGTGTCTTCCAGACAATTTCCCTAAGCTCATCATTTGTTCTACGTAGTATTAACCCATTAAAATTAGGATTTGAGAAGTATCTCATGGGGTCAGAAATCAGGCTGAAAGTTTTCCCCCCACCTGCTGCGCCTCCGAATAATACCTCTCGTTCACTCGCAGCTAGGAAGTCTGTCTGTGGTCCTTCATTAGGGGCGAAGACTACTTCCTGCTTTTGTTTTTGCTGATCAATACTGTCGAAGTCTAGCGTACTTGAGGGGCTATCTTCCTTAGTAGTGAGTTGCTCTAATCCCTTCTTAGCAATTGTCAGTCTGCGTTTAGCGTCTGTCTGCTTGCGCTTTGCTATTGCTAGTTTCTTTTCAGCCGTTGTCTTGGGCTTATTCTTCTTGGCTTCTTTATCTAGCTGCTTCAGTCTCTTAGAGGGGTTCTCAGTACCCTTGCCTCTAAAACGCTTCCAAATCAGAATAAGACCTTGGTGAGTTATCGAGTCACCTGTCTTACTAATCAACCACGCAGCAACTTTTCGAGAGGAGTTCCCTTCCTCAAGATAATCCATAGCCTGATTTACGAAGTCTGCCTTTTCCTGATCAGGTACTAAGACTAGTGGATCACTAGCTGACGCTACGTAAGCATATGGTATTTTCGCATTCTTGTTGGGTCGAGTGCGACTAGGCCATTCATTCAATCGTCATTTTTCGGTGGCAATATAAACATTGCACCGCCTGTGTTGTTTACTTCTACTTGCTCTTTCTTAATCAACCCTGTTCGATCTAGTATCTGGGCTGCAGCGGCTATTGAATTTCTAGCCCCCATAGCTTCTGGGTTGTCTAACACCTCTGATAGTCCGTATGCAGCCTTTGGAGCATTCATAGCCAACATCAGGGATGCCTTCTCGTTGATCTCCTTCTGTAGTGGTCCTACGACTGCAGATATACTAGTCGTGTCTGCGTATCCTGCTTCCTTCATAGCGAGGCGAATATTACCTCTACATTCAGGTGTCATCAGTAGCTCTAGAAATAGAGACTGCATGTCAGTGAGTTGTTTCTTCTCTTCCATTATTTTACCTCAAAAATACAAAACACAGGCCAACGATACCTGTGGCAATCATCCAGAATATACGTTCAGCGAAGGCTATCTTCTGACCTCGAACCAAAGCTTGCTTTTCCATCTCACTAAGCCTGTCATCTGCTTTCTTTTGATACTCAACTATGTTGTCCATACGCTTGAACGCAGTGACCATCCGCTCTTCCATTCGCACCATTTCGATCATGCATTCTGAAAGCTTGTCCACTTTAGTCTCAATACGATCTAGCCTATCATCCATTTTAAGTCCTTAGATTGCATTAGTTGGTAATTTAAAACAGTAAGGTCGGGTAACTAATTCAAAATTATCCGCTGTGTATTGTGCAAAATTTGTCATCTCTATCTGACAAGATTCCATAGTTAGAAACATTTCTTTTTCCCAAGGAACCACTGTGCAAGTACTTGCATCGTATGGCAGCATACAAGCTAGAAGTGCGCCTAAAATCATTTCTTTTTCTTCTTCTTAGGCCATCCACTGGTCATATCTTTATAAGCTGCAGGGCTGATAGTGCTATTCTTCTTTGAGCGGCTTGTTCCTGCCTTTCTTCTTTTTTGGATGTTTTCGACTAGGGAGTTCTTCTTCTTTGCTGCCATTGTGTTTTTCCATAAATTTTGTAACTATAGATTTTGTTCTGGTAATAATTAATACAAAGCCCAGATCGTCATAGAGGGTGTGTTTTAATCCACGACTGAGGAGTTTCATATTATCCTCTTACGGACTTCTTGCCTCTGCAGCCCCAAGCCTTGCGCCTGACCCTGACTTTCTCAGTCTGCTTCTGTCCTGAACTTCTGGCGCAGTATGCATCTCCGCGCTTTGTTCCTTTGGCTGACGTTCTCTTGCGAGTGACACCGTCACCATCTTTGTACTCAGTACCGTTGGCATACTTGCGACTTGCAGATATTTTCTTTTTCTTAGCCATTTCTATCTACCTCAAAGCATTCGACTGAACTGGCTGAGTTTGTGATTAAGACTTTGGACTTTAATAGTTCGGCTTTGCAGACTTCTTCTGATCCATAGGTGGCGATATGGTAATACTCAAACTCGCCATGCATAAACTGCAGCCATACTAAGAACCACATTTTACCCCCTAAACAACCACGCTAAATAAAATAAACCAGAGATGCAGATTAACCCAACTACAACTATGAGAATGTATGCCCCTATCTCTTTAATTTTGTAGAGGGCTTCCTCTCGCTCAACCTCTGCCATCCGTTGAGACACACGCTGTTGGGCGCAGTATTTTTGATAGTCATCCCACAATCCAGGTCTTCCATATAATCTGAAATGAGACTCTAAAGTTTTCTTCTGTTCCCTGATTGACTCTAAAGCCATGAAGGATTCTAATTCGTTGGTATCTACACCTTTAAGCTTCGACCAGATCGAGTTCTTCTCGCGGTCCGACTTTTTCTTTAAACTCTCTTCGCCTACTACTATAGCGCCTATTTGTTTTCCAAATTTGGCTAGATCCGCACCATTGGTAACAGCGGATTTCAAAATTCCAAATGCCGCATTTGCTGCAGCGAGTTCCGCTAACATTCTCTCTCCCCCTGCTTCCCACTAGATGCTAACGGTTTTTAATCCCCATGTTTCCTGTAACCATTCCTGATTTTTTCTTCTCAGCCATGCCGCCCATGTTGTAAGATGGTTTCTTCTTCTTCATAGCCATGCCACCGCCATACATCTTGGCTTTTCCATTTGGCTTCACACTGGCTCCACAATTTGCATATTTTTTATTCATCAAACTCTTCCTCAATATAATAAGTTGGCACAAATCTTTCTGGTTCGGGGGGTATGTCTACAGAGTTCTCTTCTGTGAAGAAGTAAGCTCCGTATCCTTTAAATCTGTGAGCCATAGGATTGGCATCTAGTTCTTGTTGGGTAATCAAACCTTCTTCTACAAGTAGACGCCTTATTGTGGGAAAATCTAGCCGTTGGCCTGTTTTCGCTTCGATTGCGGCTCTAATGTAATATATGTTAAGGCTTTTCATAGGCACTCCTGCTTGGATGCCTAGTTCCTACATTATACCAATTTTAAGGAGTTAAGGCAATCATTTAATTAAGTGGTGCTTACGACACGTAATGATTGACGAAACTCGATTATAGTGGTACAATGAGAGTGTAGTTGAGAGGGGGTCTATATAGAAGTAGTATGTGTCTTATAGAAGACTACTCTTAGCCCTCTGACTCCATCACCCCAATCCGTAATTAATAATAAGATTAATAGGTAGAGTAGTATTCTCACCTAATGGGGTCTCTGTATGCCGCCCTGTATATCTCGCATCGACTTACGCCTATGTCGTGTAGTTGTTGGTCTGTTAAATTCTGTAGCTGCCAATACGCAGTACGTCTTCTTTGCATTTCTGTTATTTTATTGATTAGTTTTCTAAGCATTATTATCTCCTGTATACTGTAGTACATTATACCACTTGGAGAGTTTGCTCAGTAGAGTCATAACCTGCATAACCGCTATGACTTTAGATATTTAATGGCTCTCTTTATTCCTTTTATGTTGTCTCCCAACAAGCCGATTGAGAGGTTGCAGTGTGAGCATATCCACCCCCTGAAAGTCTCAGTCTCGTAGCAGTGATCGAGGACAAGCTTATTGTCATCCTTGCCACAGCACTGACATTGATCTGGCTTAGGTGGGGCAGTCTTACGTATCTCATTTACTATCCTGAGATTACGTTTCTGACATTCCTTACAGGAAGTACTCCTACATTCCCGATCTCCAGTTGCCCTTCGGTATAACCTAAATGCTTCTCTAGGTTTTACCTGCTTGCAGTGTCTGCATTCAATGGCATCGTCTGGAAGAGTATCGTCTAACCACCCAAATAGATTAGGTTGGTGGCTCATACGAAACATTGAATAAGTCAGCTACAGCGCGAGTACTCGACTCAAGCTTGTCTGCTACTTCTCGTATCCTTTCAGATTCTTTCAGTAAGCCGTTGCTTACCTTGTATAGGGCGTTGTAGTCTCCATCTTCTTCGTGATACTCGATTATGGGAGTGATGACTTCCTCAAACGGCTGCTCTTTTATAACTGGCTTCTCGTCTAAGTCTGGTGTGACACTGGTCTGTATTATAAATTCACCGTAGTCGTCTTCGAATAAATCATTATCGATAAAGAGGGGAACTTTTAAATTAACGTCTTGTCCGTTATCATTCAAAGTAGTTGCTCCGATAAGTTGCTCTATCGAAATAACTGGTTACCTGTATTATGGGGTCTAAGCATCTCGCTGTATTTCCCAAACATCCACGCTCTAAGGAAACGCTTAAAAAAGAAATCCAGAGAACCCGTGATGCCTAGACCTTATCTAGCTTATAATACAATATTTAGTAAGGTGTCAAGGCCAACACCTAATATATAGAAGCTTTACAGAATATTACTAGTAGAAATACGCTAGTGGTCGTTTACGATTGCCATTTTCCCAAAATATGTCTGGGTTGTATACGACACCGTGGGGGTAGGGGGGTGGCACTCGCCCCCTCTGGAAAATTTTTAGAATAAAAAAAATTAGGCAGATAAATAGTAACAAAAACAACACACTAACTAGCTCGATCTATAAACTAATAACCTGACATTAACAGTTCGCGTCTGGAAAAATGCAGCGTCAAGAAAAGATTTATAAAAAAATAAATAAGATAATTAATCGATGCAGTAAAAATTATTCATTAGTTATCTAATTGAGAAAAATTTCTACAATTGACGGATATTTTAGAACGGAAAGAAGTTCGAGATTGTATACCTATTTGCACAATTCTCCCAGATCCTGACACTTAACTGCATGTCCTCAGAGCCAATCTAAAGACCACTGAGTGCAGGGAAATCTTCTGGGCATAAATATACCTGAGAAGAGTTTGGTCTCTCAGTGACTCTCTCCGCGCCTCTCAGACGCTATCCTAATCTAGACTTAGGACATAAAAAAACCCCACTAAAAAGCAGGGTTCTTTAATTGTTTATCTAGCTAGATGCTATTGCTTAGAAATTATATCGAATATTTTTTGATATAATGTTGGGTTCGGTTTAGAGGTAAGTTTAGGCAAGTCGGACATTTTAAATTGATTAATTTGCTCATCAAAAAAATACCAGTTTTCGCCAACCAGTTTTGTACCTTCAAATTTGTGATGTATAAACCAAGTCTTTTTCTGATTATAACCTTCTCCAGTTCTAGCCTTTAATAGACCTATGCGTTTTTGATTATAATACAGAATATCACCTACAGTAATTTTGAACTTACAAAGATCCATCAGCTCACCCTCTCGATCATATCCTCAGCCCTCGATGCATCGGCATCCAGTAGTCGCTTGGCTAGCTCGATGTAGAGGCAGTTTCGCTTGGTGTAGTAATGATCCAGTTCCTTAAGTACTGCTTCCTCTGGGTTGCTTATCTTACTAAGCGTAGTGATCAAGCGATTGACCGAACCGAAGCAGTCTAAAAGCTCAGTACTTTTGGTTTTAGACATGGCTAGCTGCATCTCTGAGATACCAGTGCCGACGTAAAAACCTAGATTTGAAATTGCATAATCAATCATCCATTAGCTCCTCATATCCATCATAGATTTTCTTAATTAATGCACAGACTTTTTCTGTGACATCTCTCTGAAAATCAAAGCCTTCACCAATCAACTCGAACTCACAATCAGTATGCCCGAAGTTGTCTGGGTCATGCTTGTGTAATTTATTGACGATAGCCGTTAAGCTATCGCCTCTCTCATCTACAATATCCATGCCCAATTCGGTCTCATACCAACCACTAAGAATAAACTGTTTTTTAAATTCATTAATCATCGTCAGCCTCCTTAGTCTCAGGTCTGCAGATGCTGCAGCATGATGTGCTTTCGTATTTGTAGATACCGTCACCTGATGACCTGTAATTATGCACAGTGTAGCCGTCACAGACTAAAGCGATCTCACCAAGTTTTTCTTCGAGGTGTTGCTCTGCGTTTGCACCATGCCAGTACCATGTGGCAATATAACCCTGATCACCAGTAGATTGCACCATTTGATCGTGTTCGTCGGTTAGCCATTTAAGAGCGATAGATTTATGTATATCAGATCGACTGACAATAAATCGCATACCTTCCTCACTACTTACATAGCCCATTATAAATCCTCCCCGAAATCATCGCCAGATATTGCCTGATCGATTAAAAGATTAGCTCTCCACAAATCATAGGATACAGGGTGCATTTTATTAGACTGGGCTTGAAATTGTCTAATATCTGAGGAGCTAAAACTTAGCTCACCAGACTGATCGAATAGCTGAGATAATGTGCTGTTAAAATCCATGTGCTTATCTCCCTATGTAGCCAGAGACAGTGCCACCAGATCTCACACCTTTATTGAGACCAACTCGATTAGCTGCAGCTCTACCTGCATTCGATGCAGAGCCACTGCCAGTGTTGCGTCTGCCTGTAGATCGCAGATTTGGAAATTGTCTGCGATACTCTGCATCCAATGCATTGTCTGCCAGTACAACCAGTGCAGTACCACTGGATGATTTATTAGCCATCACCTCAGTATTCCTGCGGCTCTCATTATACATCGAGAGTAACCTAGCACTGAGCCTGTAGCCCATCGAGTTCATAAAGTTAGACCGAACCCTGCGAGGATGCATACCGTTATAGTTGACTTCCTCATCGTATTCCCAAGTATTTCTGTACTGCAGAAATTCGAGTTCCATTGCCGACATCATGGTGCTGATTAGGTAAACCGCATTATCGACTTTATGCTGCTGTCCAACAATTGCGATACCGCCAGTTTTGCCAACAATGCGAACCTCACAAAACATCTGCAAACCATGCAGTGAGACCCACACTGGATGCCTGACTTTTTTACCAAGGCTCATCCTCTCGTTAACGTATTCCGTTAACTCGATGTCTAGCTCAGTTAATGTGAGATTATATTTATTCTGCAGTGATTGCATTGCCCTTGCTGCAGCCATTGCTTCAGCCTCACTACAGCCATTTTCAACAGTTCGCTCTGAAAATGCTTTCAGTTTCTTTAAGATTTCTTTTCGATCATGTGACATGGTTAGTGTCCTCTCTGTTAGTTGGTTAATGAAAAGCACAAATGCCCCTCACCCAAATTTATGCACTAACTTAACTGGTTATGCAAACAAATAATTAACTGTGAGCAATTGCCCCTGAGAAGCCATATAAAGCCCACTGAGTGCGTTTAGCTGTTTTGCTTACTATTACTCATAAAAAGGCTTTACCCTCAATTTCTGGGTTTTGGGCATAAAAAAAAGGGCAGTCTAAGCTGCCCCTCTTTAATCGATGTTTTATTTGATTAGACGAATTTAAATTCCTCAATATCGACAGGTGTAGTTTTAATAAAATTATAAATAGAATTTTCTATTTCAGAATAACTTGTTTTTCTATCTACTCCCAAAAATTCAACTGGTATTGTTAATTTAAAATTTTCGTTAAAATCAGATAACATAAATTTAACTTCGATATCTTTTAGCATTATGACGCCTCTACAAAAGAATTATTTATGACAGTTAATGCTCTACTGATATTAATAATTAGACAGCCATTACTCCCGAAAGTCAGTGCCACTTTATCGCCTACCTTCGCATATTTTTTAAGACCTGATATCGAGATGCGTCTATCACCCCTCGCGGTTTTGTAGAATACGATCCTGCAGTTATCCTCAGTCCACTTGTTAGATCTAACTGTTACTGTCTCGCAGACATCCTCATCAGTGGTAATCAGATGCTTACCTTCGATTGCTACTCGATGACCATTTCCAATCAGGCTGTAGTGAATACCCTCTAAAAAATTGACAGTTACCTCTTCCCATTTTTTAACCTGTTTGTCGTGGTCAAATCCTAGTGGCTGCATATAACGTGTCTCAATCTCGCCTAAACTTTCCGCGAACTTAACCACTGATAGATTGGCATCGATTATACATTTATCGAGCATGGTTTTTGTGAGGGTTATTTCCCCGACATTATCTTTATCGACATCTAGGATATCGTAAAATTCTGATACTGATAATTTCATACTGCTACCTGCCTTTCAATTTCTTTTGCTATACACAATGAACAAATTTGCACATCAAATCGAAAACCTTGTGCTTGAAATACAACCATCCCATTTTCTTTTCTAATGATTTTATCTGACCTGTTTGGGCTTCCCACAGATACGCTCTTTTTTCTATATAAATCCCCTTTTGAGATTTTACCTTCGCAAGAATAACATTTATAATCTTGTCTACATTTTATAAGTTTCATAATGCTACCACTCAAATTTTTGGGTTAAATCTAATTCAGTATAATCAACCCAATTAGGCTGACTATGGGGCGGTAAATCTTTAAGCACTGCCCTGATTAGATGTGGCAGGGTAAGATCACCAATTCGCTCGTAGGCTTGTTTAGAATTAGACCATCGAACTTTATCCGCGAACTCTAAAACATCGCAGGGTATCTTTCGGTCATGGGTTGCATTTTCTATTTTGATCAATCGATCTAAAGTAATCGTATTTTGTTTGCGAATTTTAGTCTCTCGCTTTTTAAGAGCTTTAATTCTGCGAGATGTTTTTACTCGCTCTTTTGTCATTATGTCTGACATGGTTAGTACCTTTCTTAGTTGGTTATGGTTTGAATAAACCAGTAGGTTAAAAATATTGTTAGCAGGGCGATTATTGCCGCCCTGACTACCAATTCTAAAATTTC
>Ga0209336_10000447_pt1 | contig 21116 bp, 33 predicted proteins | sample LinPmetageLP32_FD_184042 | JGI IMG/M metagenome (GOLD analysis project Ga0209336, IMG submission 184042) | Marine viral communities from the Pacific Ocean - LP-32 (SPAdes) (version 2) | ecosystem: Environmental > Aquatic > Marine > Oceanic | place: Pacific Ocean | collected 2009-08-23 | reverse complement strand
TTTACTTCTTTAACACAATTAGGAACACGTTTGCCAAACATTGTTTTCATTCCTTTCTTTTTGTATCCTTTCCAGCATCTGGTTCCCTCGTTAGTATTGAGGTTCAATCTAAACTGTGGACGCATTTCCTTGTCCTGATCAAAATGTATTATATGTATATGAACATTTGCCTGGTCTAGCACCATTTGTATTGCATCTTTCGTACTATTTTGTGTCTTTACCACAAGTGGATGTCTAGTATATGCGGCAGGGTCTGATCGCCAATCCCAAACAGATTTTACTGTTCCATCTCCTAGTCCCTGGTATTTACGATATTCATTAGCACTAACAAAGTCAGGAAACGGTTTACCATTAACAGTATACCCGCCTTTTTCTTCTTCTATCATGTAAAACAGATCCTTTGCTCTTTGCTGATAAAGTTTCATTATTCCACCTAGTTTGCCTAGTGTGTTATCTGTGCCACCATTTTGTGTTATGAGCTTGGCTAATTCATCAGTATCCACATAGTCAGTAGTCTGCATTTCTGCAAACTTCTTTTTGGCTTCTACTATTTCTTGGAACTTCATACGACTATTTATCATAAATATTTAAAATGAAAGTCAGATTTAAATTGCCTGCAGGTGGCAGTGGTATACCAGCAAGTATGAAATGTAATCACATCAGAGGTGAAGTATTACTTTGGTGTGCCAGATACTTCTATCTGTTTCAGGATATAGAACTTGAGAGAGTACGAGGGAAAGGCCTAGTAGCAACATTTAAAAATGAAGACATATATAATACATTTAGATTAACCTGGGACGGCGTAGAGTATGAGCGATATACCTCATAGTATTAATATGAAATTAGACGGGATACTGGACTTTGCTCTTGAGCGTGGTATATTTGTACATGTAGGATATGCAACACTTAACCAGTTAAGAAAAATAACTGGATATGGAGACTTAGGGACTGATGCAGAGCGTACATTAAATTACTTCAAGTCACGTGATACTTTAAGTATTACACAAACACCGCATGAAAGTGAAAGCCAAGAGATTAGCAAGTTAGTTAATTTATGGAAACTGCAACAAAGTTTATTAAAAAGTAACGGCTTTAACGATTTTATTATTTGCAGTTATAATCATATCAATAACAAACCGGTACTGGAAATACATCCTGGTAGAACTAGATTGTGTTTCCATAATGTATATAATAAGCCTATCCCTGTTTTAATTTTAAACTATACCAAACATAATTACTTTCAACCACCATTTGAATCAGAACTATTAATAAAAGACAATGTTGATAAATGGCCTGATCAGGAATGGAGGGTGACACCAGATTGGGATATACCCATGGACTCTGAAAGAAAGTATTTACTAGTGCAACCAAATGATAATGAGCAATGGCATTGGCCTGCATTGGAAAATAATATTACATTTCAGATATACACTAATGGAGGTATATTAACAGAGATCACAGCCAACAGCCAGCCCTTTATGGAATATAAATATTGGGAATGGCGTATGGTAATATAAATTAACATATCAGATAAATACAAGTGTAAATTTAATATTGGAGTTAAACAATGCCAACAGATAGAACATATCCAGCCGCAGACGGTGTAGACACATGGTATGCAGGTAAAAGTAGTGCAGTATCCTCAAAAGATGATGTTGCAATAGGAACCCACGTAGGACCAGCAAGTGCAGGTGGTGTATCACCAGAAAGTGCTTTTGATGGATATACCCCAATACATTTAATTGATAGTCCAGCAGATGGCATTAACGACTCTGCAAACTATGTAGTGTACTTCAGCAAAGATGATGCCGACCCAAAAGAATTATTTAAAGCAACTGACGGTGACGTTAGTACATTAACAGCCTTAACATCAGGAACTGAGTACGACGCTTTTTACGGCTTTACTGCTTAAAAATACTTGACAATAATCTAAAATACTATATAATGGTAGTATGTCAGAACTTCTCGAACAATTACAATCTGTAAGTCATGACCAAGAAATGTTTTACGACATTCTTCTTGAGATTGGTGGCGACATGGACGACAGTAATAACATTAGAACACACGAAAACTATGTGAGTGGTTGCCAGAGTTCCGTATGGGTTACTGCTGAAAAAGTAAAAGGTGTTTGGGATATACAAACTGACAGTGATGCTTTTATGGTTAAAGGCATTGCTAAACTTGTGGCCGAGGTTGCAACACCTGATCCTAGTGCAATACGTTTTGGAGACTTTCACAGTATCACACAAAACTTAACAGTACAAAGACAGAAAGGTATGCAGGCCATTATTAACAAAATTATACAACTAACCGAAGGTAAATAACAACATGAACTTTGTACCATATGTAATAGAAAAGACCGCCCAAGGCGAACGTAGTTACGACATATATAGTCGACTACTTAAAGAAAGAATAGTTTTCCTTAATGGGGAAGTAAATGATGCAGTATCAAATAGTATTTGTGCTCAGTTGCTATTCCTAGAAGCAGAAGATAGCGACGCTGATATTAATTTTTATATTAACAGTCCAGGCGGAACAGTTACAAGTGGTATGGCAATGTATGACACAATGCAGTATATTAAACCTGATGTGTCTACTATTGTAATGGGACAAGCGGCTAGTATGGGAAGTTTCCTTGCTAACAGTGGTGCTCCTGGTAAACGTTTTATGTTACCTGGTGCTAGGCACATGATACACCAACCATTAGGTGGTGCAAGTGGCCAAGCAAGTGATATTCAAATCCGTGCTAATGAGATAATCCGTATTAAAAAGGAACTCACAGAAGCATACGTTTTACATAATACTAAAGGTAAAACTTATGAAGAGTTTGAGGCGGCTATGGATAGGGATAACTTTATGACTTCTCAAGAAGCATTAGACTTTGGATTAGTGGACGAAATTATATCTAATAGAACCTAAACTGCTATAATCCTGATTATCTCCTACTAAATAACAGTAGAGGAGATAAAAATGAAACCCAAAGTTTTCACACCCAAAAAGACAGTAGACGAGAAAGGATACGACGAAGACGGAGTGCTTCACGACAAGTGTGGTACCGACGAGTGTTGTAACAGTTGTGAAACATCAGACACAGAAGATACACAAGAAAAAGACAATGGCAGAATTTAGTTTTATAGAAATCAGTTACGATCCTTCAGTAACTAAAACAGAATATGTAGAAAGCAATTTATCTAAAATTGGTTTTGTGCATAGGACTCAACACAAAAGCGGTCATGCTGGATTTTGGAATCTGCAGAGTTGCATCGCATTACTTAGACAAGATAAATCAAAGACCTCACCTAGTATTACTGGAATAGGATTTAATGCTAGTCAGCAAGATATTGAATCCCTTAATGCAATATATGATGAGACTACAGACTTTTTTGTTGTGGATAATGGTGTGGGTATTAAAACGTATTTACTATCAGAAAAACAAATACATCATTACAACTCAAACTTAGACGAAAGTTATCAAGTTATAGACTCCGATTCAAAAACATCAAAACATTTAAATTATGTTAGTGGTATTAAAATGAATGGACATGATATAAATGTCATTGATCATTATATAAAATTAGGGTTCAAATACAAAGATGTGTCTGATAACTATGGCAAACTTATTTGTGAAAACAATAGGTTTACTATAATGTTAGATAAAAGGTCAGGATTAAAAAATATTCCAACTATTATTTGTGACACACATGATGTATTTGACGCAACTGCATACTTTTTAAGTGTGGGCATAGACCTACAGAGATTTAACCACCAAGTTCATATGAACTTTGGACAAAAACTTAATTATAAAATCAAAGCCTACAACTGTAGAGCATGGGGTAACGAACAAAGTTACACTATAGAAAATTTTATAAAGGGAGTGTCGCCTGATATAGACATTATATTCAGACAACGCAACCAATACTTACACATACACGAGACTACACTAGACAGTTATTATGCTTCAGAACACTAACATAGATAATTTTGATGAATGGATGTCCTGGAAGGACAACGCATTTAATATTGCTAGAACGTCTATGGGAAGAAGAACGCCACGTAAAGTTGGCGAGAGCATAGCAAGTATATGTTTAGGCCTCGGCTTAAGGCCAGGCAAAGACTTTCAAGTTACAATGTATCAGATAAGATTTAGAACTAAAACATTTCTTGCAATGTTTAAAATGAATTATAAAGATGAGTGATTTTTTCGAGAGAGTTCAGACAATGAACTCAGACAGAGTATTTGAAGAGATTAAAACCCTCAACGAAAAACTCTTTGGGCTTAATGAGGCCAGTCCTATATATCATCAAATTAGGGATATGATTGATGTTTGTAATATGAGACAATCAGACCTGATGGCGACCCAAATGGAAGAAAATGATAAAACACCAGATGTATTAGACATAGGTGAGATAGTATCTGAAGTATATACTCCAGAATACTCAGAGCAAGATTTAATTACAACACTTTCAAACTTTTATAGTAAAACAAAAATTAAAAAGAAACTTACGCCAGAGCCTGTTGCTAACCCTGTACAACAATCAGTAGCAGAGGCCAGCCCAGAGTTTACTATAGAGGTACCTAAGTTTGGAGCAAAAAAATAATATGAATATAATGCAAGTATCAAAAAATATACCAGTACACATGCTATGGGTATACGACAATGAAGACAAGAAACAGGTTAAGGCTGTTACATACGAAATAGAATATAGTTTAAGAACTGAAGTAGAGGAAGGGCAAACGCAAAAGCAGGCCTTCTTACAGCAAAATATTAGTTTTAGTACAATCAATTCTTTTCTATATGATCAATGTCACCAGACATTAATATATGATATGGATAGTAAGCATACTGTGGAATCAGCATTTGCAAGTCATGATAATAATTTTATGATACTTCCTGACATGAGCGATGCCTGTTTGGCAATGGCTTTGCATTGTAAACTAAATGTTATATGTCATGAGAATAGTTTTGTAGAAAGTATTAGCATCAAAGATAAAATTGACGGGATAGCATACAGTATGTTTGCAGACGACAATGAGTACGCTCAATTACCTACAATTAACGAATGGTTGGGAGAGTTAAGTTTTTGGGATACTCCATGGTGGCGTAGAAGAGACTTCAGCACATTTGATAATATTGCGGCAAGTAAGGAAGAACATACAGAGTTTTTCAACAAAGATGTTAATCAAAACATTTTAGAAAGAATGCAAGAGCCTTTAGACGAAATTCAGGCACAAGTGATTGCAGACATATATGGTAAAGAAATTAAAGAAGTTTTAGATAAAGAAGAACCCAAAGAAACAGGACAACTTATGGAAGTAGACTTTAAAAATAAAAAGTTTAAACCTAGGTTAGTACCTAAAGACAAATAGATTGACTTTGCATATAAATTAGTATATAATATACTTATGGAAAACTATCTAGCAGATGAGCAAACTGGTATTGAATTACTCTATAGGGGTAAGGACATTACTGATGTTGCATTCGAGGATATAGAAAAATTCAATAAAGTTGCTAAAGAACTGGAACTCAACGACATATCTGATGTATCCAGAGTCAGCAAAGAATTTAATATCCCACAACATTATAAAGAGCTAGATGTTGAGAAGTATATACATGACAAACTCGTACAACGTGATCCCGACGAGATAGGGAGAGTAGAAATGGAGTTAGAAATGTATAGAGAACGTGGGTTACTCCCTATACTACAACTATTAATATACATTATAGATATAATGCGTAAGCATAATTTAGTATGGGGTGTAGGCAGAGGCAGTAGTGTTTCTAGTTATTTACTCTATATTCTGGGTGTACACAAGGTCGATAGCCATAAATATAGGTTAGACATAAAGGAATTTTTAAAATAATGGTACAACGTAAAACAAACAAAGGTCAGATCATCGATATGGATGCCCTAATGGCTAGCCAAGGCGACCGTCCTGCAATGGGTAACGCAGGTACTGATGCTAACGGAAATGTTTTAGGACCAGGCGGTGAGATATTAACTCCTGCAGAAGAGCGTGTTAGAGCATATTACGAAGACAACCCAATGGCAAGTACCAGCCAACAAAGTTTAAAAGGTAACACTACCCAAGTAGAATTTAATTCAGAAGACAATTTACAAGAAGTACAAACAGCCAAAACGGCAAAAGAGAATGTACGAACTGCTAAAGCCAAACCAGACACACCAAAAAAGGAAACACCTGAACCAAAAGCACCAGAGCAATTTGATGAAGACAAGCCATTAGGCTACACAGAAGTCGAGCAAGAGAATGGTGACATAGAAATGGTTCCTTACTACACACAGGAAGAAGCAGATGAGGATAAAAGCATATAAAGATAATATACTAGCAGTTGAAGGCGACTTTGGCGATCAGACAACAAGAGCTGGTATTATTCTTAAATCAACAATAGGAAAAGAAGAAGGTACTGTACCAAGATGGTTCAAAGTATTCGATGTCGGTCCTGATATAGATTGGTTAAATGAAGGGGAATGGGTTCTTGTTTCATATGGACGTTGGACCGAGGGTATTAAGATACCAGACGACAGATTAGAACCTGGAACTAAGTTATGGAAGTTAGACCCAAAAGGTTGTCTAGCAACAGCAGACGAAAAACCAGACACAATTAATATTAAATCAGCAAATGGAATAGAGTTTGCAAGGAAGCAAACACTATGACATTCAACGAAAAAACTGGCCTTACTACATTAGGTGTAACAGGTAATGTTATACTGGCAGGTGTAATTTTTGGTGCTATCAATCCATGGTGGCTTATAATGTCTATATTATGTATAGTTTCAGCATTAGGTCATGAACAGGGTTTAGTAAAAAAATAATGCCCTACATAGAACGCACAGGAAAGAAAACTATTAAGGAACAATTATACCAATGGTTTGGTGTAATGACAGATCCGCGTATAGACGGATTTAATGGCTTTGCATGTAAGCAAAAAATATACGAAGTTAAGTGGGAATGTGAACGCATATTAGACAGCGAAAAATGTCCTACCTATGCAGGTGAAGAAGAATGGGTAGCAGAACAAAAAGTTAATAAAGCAGTAGATAGGATATCTGGAAAACATAACAGTATACCTTATTATGACTAACAATCTTAAATTAGGTATTATAGGCAAGGGCTTTGTTGGTTCAGCAGTTGCGAATGGTTTTGACAAGAACGTTAACCAGTTTATAGTAGACCCTAAATATACAGACAATACAATAGCAGATTTGATTGAATTTGACCCGTCTGTTTGCTTTGTATGTTTACCTACACCTAAACAAGATACACATAGTGATGTTGATATCAGTTACGTCAGAGAGGCACTGACGCAGTTAGACGGGTATAAAGGCATTACAGTTATTAAAAGTACTATTACTCCAGACCATTTAACAAAATTAAAGAAAGACTTCAATCTTAAACTTGTTTACAACCCAGAGTTCCTAACAGAAGCAAATAGTTTCCAGGACTTTTTAAATCCTAGTATGCAGATATTAGGAGGCAAGTGGCGTGATTGTGAGGCAGTAGAAAAGGCATACGTTAAACATAGCTCTGTTAAAACTGTTCCAACATTTAAAACAGACCTTATTACTGCCAGTATGCTTAAATATACAATTAATAGTTGGCTGGCAACTAAAGTAACATTCTTTAATGAGTTATATGAATTATTTAGTATTAGTGGCACTAAAGTACCATGGGAAACATTTACTGAAATGTTATCACAAGACAAACGTATTGGAGATTCTCATATGAAAGTTCCTGGTACGGATGGCAAATTAGGTTATGGAGGACATTGTTTTCCAAAAGACACTGAAGCATTTGTTTATTATTCAAAATTAAAGAAAGCAAACCTATCAATATTAAAAGAGACAATTAAGAAGAACAATACTTTTAGGGAGAAGTAATGAAAGTAAATCATATCTTTCTTCGTCACTTTATGACTGAAGATGTGCAAGAGCCTGGATTGCCTGATACTGAACATTTCCACACATATGATTTTTATACTCAGTTTAATAAGTACACTTGTCCTATAGACCCTGAGTGGCAACCTGACATAGAATATGAAATAAGTATTACTCCCCACCTAAGTTGGAACGATATTCAACTAGAGCCAGTTATTAAAAAAGATTGTTTAAATATTATATGGGTGCCAATGCATTACCCTACATGGAAATGGTTAGATACATATTACCCAGAAGCATTTCATGACTTAGAAGTTTTAGCAGACCCTACCAGAGAAGAAAAAATTGCAGTTGTATGGGACTACAATAATGAATGCCAATTCCCTGGAAATTTTACTAATAATGAAAGTCAATTAGCAGTATTAAAAGACAAGGACTTTAGTACATTTTATTGTAGTACACTTTCCTGGAACAGAGATAATGTAATAGACACTATAGGCTTTAGGCAAATTATTTCTAATTATTCTTGTTTAGGTGGCATATCTATTTTTCCTGCATTAAGAGAAGACCCTACATTAAGGTATGGAAATAACAAACTAGATACAGATAAAAACTATCCTATACGATATTTTTGTCCTAATAATTCCTTTAGGCCTAACAGAGGAATGGGCATAGTAAAAATGCATCATAAAGGAATGTTAGATGACACAGAATGGAATATGAATCAGTTTAACTCATGGTTTGAGATGGATAGATTTATACAAACAGACCATTTACATTTTAAGTCTTATGTAGATGAGTACTTTAAACTGTTTGGCATTCTACCAAGAACACTTAGCAGACCCTGGGATAAAGACTTTAACATAGATAGAATAAATCAAGACCGTGGAGATCACAGCATGAAGTATAAGTCTTGGTACGATGCATTTCCTCCTGACTTAATGGATAACGTTTATATCTATATTGTGAATATGACTACCACAGCAAAGACAGAAGAAGAACCAATTAACCCAACAAAGCCACACTATGTAGGAGATTGGGACGAAAAAATTCTTAAAGGGTTTTTATATTCTAAGCCTGTATTTGTAAATGGCAGACCTGGTACTGTTAAAATTATGGAAGAGCTTGGTTTTGACATGCTTACTGATTGCTATATACAAGACTATGATAGCGAACAAGATGACATAGTTAGAATAGATAAAATGCTAGAATGTGCAAAAGCCTTTCCTAAACCTAATCAGGACATTGCAGACAGAGTAGAACATAACAACAAACGTATTAGAAGTAAATCATTTTGGTGGGATAGCCAATCAAAGTTAATGGAAATATTACTTGACAATCATTCTTAATAGTGTATAATATGCACTTAACTAGGAGAAGTAATGAGTAAGAACGCAATAACCCCCGTCGCAGAATATAACAGAGAAAGATCAGGCACAAGAGTAATTTCAGATTATAGAAATGATCTTATCTTTGAGCAACCAAGAGATAATTTACTACAGCAGGAATTTAAAAGTTACGAGTATACAACACACGGTGTAAAGGTAACTACTATTGTCAGGAAGTTTACAAAAGACGGAGACTATCACGACATAGAAAGTGCAGGATTTATTGGCAGTTAAATGTTTGTAAACTGTAGTGAGTGTGATAGAAGTTTAGCAATAAACGATTTAAAATATTATACTCCTGACAAGCAACATGCATTTTGTGATGCATATTGTAGCAATGCTTGGTATAGCAGAACATTTGAAAAATTAAAAGCAGATAAGGATCAAACAAATGATAATGACTGATGATGAACTGAAAGATCTCATTGAAACATTAACTTGTATGTTTGAGGATCAAATGGTAGAAGGCGTACATCCTATAAGTGTTGCAAGTGTTATGTTAGCAGTGGCAGTAAAACAATTAAAAAGAAGGCTTGACCCTGAAGAGTTTAGTGCTATAATGGAAGACTTAACATCCAATCAATGGGAAGAATGGGAAGGGTTATCAGATGAAGAGCTTGATGCTCTCCTAGTAGATTTAAAAGAAGAAACAAAAAAGGTAATACATTGAACGAATACAACAAAATGAAAGCCACACAGGCTGAACAATTAGGCTCTATAGACAAAGCACATCCAATGAAACAAATTGCTGTTATGTCAGTGATACAAGTAATTATGTTAGCAAGTGTAGGAATAGGAATGCTTTTTATAGGAATTAATTTATGAAGGAACTTTGGACAGAGAAATATCGGCCCTCAAACATAGGTACCTATGTGTTTCGAGATGAGGGCCAACGCCAGCAGGTGAGTGGCTGGGTCGAAGAAGGAGCACTACCACACTTACTATTCAGTGGTGCTCCCGGAACAGGAAAAACTACACTAGCCAAAGTTCTTTTAAATGAACTAGAAGTAGATGACATGGATATACTAGAAATAAATGCTAGTAATGAAAACAATGTCGATACTATCAGAAATAAAATTACAAACTTTTCATCCACTATGCCGTTTGGCGATATTAAATACGTTCTCTTAGACGAGGCTGATTATATTACTCCCAATGGTCAGGCGGCTTTACGTGGTGTTATGGAAATGTATCACACTAGTTGTAGATTTATATTAACATGCAACTATCCACAAAGAATTATTCCTGCACTACATAGCAGATGCCAAGGCTTCCATATTGAGAAGTTAGACATACAAGAGTTTACTGCCAGGCTGGCAACCATTTGCATTGAAGAGAATGTAGAAATAGACTTAGACACATTAGACACTTATGTACAAGCAAGTTATCCTGATTTGCGTAAAAGTATTAACCTAATACAACAAAACGTTATAGAGGGTGTATTACAACGTCCACAGGACGGAGATAAAGCATCTAGTGACTGGATGTTAAGTGCTATAGAAATGTTTAAGGCAGGCAAATACAAAGATGCCAGAACATTAATTTGTAGTCAAGCAAGACCAGAAGAGTATGATGACATATACAAGTTTATGTACAGGAACTTAGAGCTGTGGGGCAACACAGAACAGCAACAAGATCAAGCAGTCGTTATTATACGAAATGGCATGGCCAAGAGCAGTTTGTGTGCTGACCCAGAAATTAATCTTTCAGCAACGTTGATTGAATTACAAATGAATAGCCTTTAGGCTTCGTCGTATAATCTTAAAACTTCCGTAACTACTGGATGTCTTTCGATATCCGTATGTTCAAATTGTACTACTTTGATTCTATCCGATCCTAATCTAGTTAAACGTTCAATAAAACATTTAAGACCGTTGCTCTCATAACCTCTTTCATGTTGAGCTAAGTCTCCCGTCACAATCAATTTACTATTGTCACCTATTCTAGTAAGTAACATCTTCATCTGATTGTCTGTAGCATTTTGCATTTCGTCTGCTATTATGTAAGAGTTTTTAAACGTTCGTCCTCTCATATAGGCTAACGGTGCCACTTCTATTTTATTATCATTTAACATATATTCGATTTGGTCTGGCGAATAAAAATCTTCAAAGCAGTCCATTATAGGTCTAGTCCATGGTGCCATTTTTTCTTGTAATGTGCCTGGCAAAAAGCCGTGTTGCTCATCTACTGATACTGCTGGTCTAGTTACTACAAATTTATCTATTTTGTTGTTTTTTAGTCCTCTTATACCTGCTAAAGTTGATATGAATGTTTTACCCGTACCTGCTGGTCCTGTGGCAAACACTATGTTGATGTTTTTGTCCTCTATTAACCCAAGTAAGTCGTCTTGGTGGAAGTTGCGAGGTACGATCTTAACTTCCTTCTGTCTCTGTCTTTGTAGGGCTCCCCCTTGTATTACTCTCAAATAATCTCCTCCTTTTTGTTTTCTATATTTATTACAGTTCTTCTTTCTAGCCTTTCTGGACATTGTATCCTCCTTGTAGCCATAAAAAAACCGTGGCTAGGTGGAATCCTATCACGGTAGTTTGGGTCTTCTGTGTGCCAACTTTTTATATGGTTGTTTATCATAAACTATGTATTCTGTTAATTGCTTACTATAATATTTACCTATAGAGTTCATTCTAATAACACAATAGTTTATTCAGGTGATAAATACTAATATGACAATTTCAGTTAAAATTTTAAACGACAAAATAACAGAAGTATCTAAATCTAATACTTTACTTGATATGCTTATGGAATTTGAGAAAACATTAGACGAACTAGATCTATATGCTTTTAAAAATTGGGATAGGGGAGAAATATTAGAAGGACCTACTTTAGGCAGACACTATGTGAATGTTAAATTAATATATCCACATAAGGAAATGCCAGACCCTGATGGTGCTAAACGATTAATTGCAAGAGATTGCTTGGTTAAGTATGACAAAGATATGTTAGAATCACCACGTAGGGTAAAAGACTTTAATGATGTTGAAGTAGGAACAAGACCAGACGGCTCTCAACGTTTTACACCTAAAGCAGACAGCGAACCTGTTTGGATAGTCAGTATAGACATGCCAAGAAGATATGTAGATGAGTTTAGTGCTCAACATGTTGAAGCAAAAGAAGATGAGTACATTGATCAGGAAGATACAGATGCAAATGCACAAGTTGGTCAAGAACAAATGAATATGGGATTATAACGTGGCATTAAAAGAAGGAGACCTAAAACACACTATGCTAAAAAATGTTAGTATAGATGAGTTTGAGCCTAAAACAGGCGAAACACAGGATGTTATGGTTGTGGGTTTATATCTAAATGAGACTGCACCTGCTAAAGACTTATATCATTTTATTAATAATAGTGTTATAGATATCAGAGACGTAGAAGTTTCTCCTAATCCTAATCCAGACAATTACTACATGGTGTTTATGGAATTAGATAGAAACGAAAAGTCATTAGACACTATCAAAGAGATTATTAGAGAAGTAGAAAGATTGTCAGGTAAATTAAGTTGGCAGGTATCAACCACACTAAGTGAAGAAATGATACCATTACATGATGATAATCTAGTTGGATATATACAAACAGATCCAGAAAATTATCTAACAAAGGATGAATTCATGTCACAAAAATTAGAAGCAGAACAAAAACAAGAAGAACAAAGATTAGAAGAACAAGCTCAAGATAACAGCAGTAAAATATTAGAATTTTTAAAGCCCAGCAATATTCTAGAAGCAGGCATAAATGATAATATGTTGCATATCAGAGGCAGTAGAGATGTAGCATCATTTGAAATAGTAAACTTTGGACATGGTCCAGATATTATGTCAGAGATGGGCATATCAGAAAGTGCAATTAAAACAGATTTTGATAAAGTATCATTTGCAAAACTCAACGCAATGCTAGGTGAAATGAAAGCATTGCCAATTGATGAGTATATTGTGATGTACAATCCAGAACACAAAGATGTTTTAATAGCAAAAGCGAGTTAGAAAATGAAAGACACAGTAATAGACATTTTAAAAGGCCACTTTGGTCAAGATAAAGACTTTACACCTGAAACAAATATGCTTAATGACTTAGGCGCAGATGATTTAGATGTAGTAGATGTCTTAATGCAAATAGAAAATAAACTTAACATAAGCATTCCTGAAGAGGAAACATTCGATTTACAGACTGTGCAACAACTATTAGAAGTAGTAGAGAAGCACAATGTTCAAAATTAAATTAATTTTAATGTTAGTTGCCCTCGGCGTAGCCGGCGGTGGTTTCATGTATGTCAAAAATCTCCAAGCCAACCTGGCTATCTCGGAGGCCAATAACGCCAAACTAGAAGGCGGAATAGAAGAACAAAAGAAATTAATGGCACAACAACTTGCTGACTTTGAAGCTCAAAAGAAAATATACGAAGATACACAAAAGAAAAATGCTCAATTGGAAAAGGATCTTAAGTTTGTAAAAACAAGATTCAATAAGACTAATGCAGACGGCAAGGTAAGAGACTTAGGGGACCTTGCCAATAATAGACCATTAACTGTTGAACGTATATTAAATAATGACTTTAATAATCAAATTAGATGTAATGCGATTGCACAAGGCAGTCCATTAACAGAAGATGAGAAAGCAGTAGTTAATAAAACAGATCCTGGTTACAATAGTATGTGCCCAGCATCTGCAAATCCTAACTACAAAGAACTATGAGAATATTAGTAGGCATATTAGCAATTATATTAGTAAGCGGTTGCTCCAGTATGGGAGTAAAGCCTATTGAGATATTTACAACTGAAGTTGAAAGACAACCTCTTGATCTAAAACCTCTTACTGTAGAGGAAATGGAACAGATTGAAGTAATAATTATTACTAGCAAAACACAAAAAGAAGTATTTGAGCGACTAGTACAACAGGGTATAGATCCTGTTATATTCGGGTTTACTGATTTAGGTTGGGAACAGTTGCAATATAATATGGCTTTAAGTAATAGAAAAATTGAACAACTTAGATTCCAAGTAGAGCAATATAAAAAGTATTACGAAGGCGAACAGAGCAAAGCCGAAACAAAATCTTCCTTGTCTGCTTTCTTAGACAAGTACTCAACAAAAGATAATTAAACTGGTGAAAACCAGATTGACTTACAATACAAATCACTGTATAATTAATCCATGGATCACTACGAAATACTTGGCGTAAGCAAAGACGCCGAACAGAAGGATATTAAGAAGGCTTTTCGCAAATTAGCAAGTAAGCATCATCCTGACAAAGGTGGCGATCCAGAACAATTCAAAACGGTACAGAAAGCATACGAAACACTAAGTGATCCAGACAAACGTGAGCAGTATGACAATCCAAACCCTTTTGAAGGATTAGGGCAAGGTTTTGGCAACAGTCCTTTTGCAGATATATTTGGCGATATATTTGGTAACAGAAGACATAATGCATATAGACCACAAAAAAATCCTGACGGTTTAGTTGATGTAGGTGTAACTTTGTTACAAGCATATACTGGTACTACTGTGGTTGTAAACACAGGATACGGTAGTTACGAAGTAAATGTACCTCAGGGTGTTGCTGATGGAACCAAATTGCGATTAGCAAATAGAGGTCCTGTCAGAAATACTGAACTGCCGCCAGGTGACTTAATTGTTAGGCTACACATAGAGTTTCCTAATAATTGGGGTCGAGATAGAGAGCATCTATTTTATAGGCAAAATATAAATGCCATTGATGCCATGACAGGTTGTACTGTTACTGTTACACATGTTGATAGTAGAAAGTACGAACTGAAAGTTCCAGCAGGAACAGTTCATGGCTCTAGACTTAAAATGGGTGGTTTAGGTATGAAAATACCTGAATACGGCATGGTTGGTGACTTGTATATTATATTGGAACTAGATGTACCCATTATAACTAATACTAAAGACATTGAAACTTTAAATAAAATAAAACAAAGAAACATTTATGGAAAGCAAATATATAGATAACATAATCCAAAACGCAGTAACTTTTGCAAAGGATAAAGGCCACGAATACGTTACACTGGAACATATCATGTTTTGTCTTTTGGAAAATGAAGACATTGATGAATTAGTAAAAGAGCTAAGTGTAGATTTAAATAATATTGTAGAAGATTTAAATCATTATTTAGATGATCCTGAACTTAATGGATTAGTAAATGAACATGGCGTAAAAGGTGATCCTAAAAAAACTGCCTCAACAGAAAGAATAATTCAACGTGCATTAGCACAGGTTATTTTTAGTGGCAGAGAAGAAGTCAAGCCATTAGATATGTTCTTAAGTATCTTAAGCGAACAAAATTGTCATGCCGCCTACTTTTGTCAGTTAAATGGATTAGATAAAAATATTATTGTAGACTTTTTAGAACACAAATATAATAGCGATAAAAGTTCAGAGCTTGTTAAAGAATATACAACCAACTTAAATGACGAAGCACAAAAGAATAGAATAGACAATCTTATTGGCAGACATGAGGAAGTAGACGAGCTTGTACACATACTTGCAAGGCGCAAAAAGAACAACGTAGTGTTAGTTGGTGAACCTGGTACAGGTAAAACAGCAGTAGCAGAAGGCCTTGCTAAACGTATTGTTGATGGTGATGTTCCAGATGTTATACAAAACAAAATCATTTACAGTTTAGCAGTAGGAGACTTACTTGCTGGTACCAGATACAGAGGAGACTTTGAGGAGAGGTTCAAGACAGTACTTGAAACATTAGAGGCTAGTCCTAATGCCATATTGTTTATAGATGAAATACACATGATAATGGGCGCCGGAAGTGCCGGTAGCAGTAGTGTTGACATTGCTAACATGATTAAACCTGTGTTAGGCAAAGGCAGATTACTCACAATAGGTGCAACTACACCAGATGAGTTTGCTGATAGTTTTGAGAAAGACAGAGCATTAATGCGTAGGTTTGCTAAACTAGATATATTAGAAACAAATGTGGAAGACACAAAAGAAATTGTTAAAGGACTTAATACTTATTATGAGGACTTCCATAAAGTAAAATACAGCGAAGACATATTAGAGAAGTCAGTAGACTTATGTCACAGATATATAAAGAACAAAGCCTTCCCAGACAAAGCATTAGATGTAGTAGACGCCGCTGGAGCCAGAGTAAAGTTACGTGGTGAGGACAATGTTACACTTAAAGATGTTATACATGTTATTAGTAAAATATCCAATGTTGGTGCTGATGTTATTGACATAGAAAGCATTGACACATATAAAAACTTAGACAGCAGAATAAAAAAAGTTGTATTTGGCCAAAACGAAGCAATCGATAAAATTGTAGAAAACATTGTTGTTAGTAAGTCAGGACTCAGAGAGAAAAACAAACCAATTGGTAGTTTCTTATTAGTAGGTCCTACAGGTACAGGTAAAACTGAAACTGCTAAAACACTTGCTAATGAATTAGAATGTAAACTTGTTAAGTTTGATATGTCAGAGTACATGGAAAAACATAGTGTTAGTAAACTTATAGGTGCTCCTCCAGGATATGTAGGACATGCTGAGGGTAAACTAGGACAAGGTTTACTACTTGCAGAAGTAGAAGAGAATCCTAATTGTGTTTTACTATTAGACGAAGTTGAAAAAGCCGCACCAGAAGTATTACAAGTATTGCTACAAGTAATGGACGACGGCAGACTTACAGGTAGCACAGGCAAAGAAGTAGACTTTAGTAATGTTATATTGCTAATGACTTCTAACTTAGGCGCCACAGATGCAGAAGGATTAAAAATTGGTTTTGGAGATCAAACAAAACTAAAAGCAGTTGATAAGGCGGTTGAGAAATTCTTCTCTCCTGAATTTAGAAACAGATTGGATGCTACAATTACATTTAATAAACTAGCGATAGAGCTTATGCTATTAATTGTTGATAGGTTAGTTAAAGAAACAAATGAGCTACTTGCAGAAAACGAAAGTAGTGTAACAATATCTATTACTGATGCATGTAGAGAAAAATTAGCAAAAGATGGATATGAGCCTAGCATGGGAGCAAGACCTCTTAAACGTGTTTTTGAAGACAAAGTTAAGAAGCCATTAAGTAAAAAGATTTTATTTGAAAGCATAACAAACACAGACATATCAGTTGATATACAAAATGACGAATATACATTTGTACTGTAATGACATACGACAGATTTTATAATAAGGGCTCTTGTGAAGCATTGGGCAAATTCTATCGTGGTTATGATGTAACTGCAAGTGAAAAAATCTACTACAACGACTTTCAGTATAAGTTAAGTTTTGAAGGTAACATGTTTCATTATGATATTGTTTTTCTTAGCGACTTATATAGAACATTAAATCAATACACATGGCATTACAGATTGCAAAATTCATCAAAGTCAATTAATGTTTATGTACATAACAAAGATGTATTAGATAAGGTTATAGACAGATATCAACACACAGATTATTTAAAGTTTATTACTGCTCCTATTGATGAGGAGCATCTAAAAGGACTTCTGGATTCAAACACAGAGTATGTGTATAGGAATAAATACTGGTATGGAAAATATCCTATCAAGATATCATTACATAGAAGTTATGGTGTAGATAAGAATATAGGTAAGGATATTAGAGAATTTATAGAAGGAAGTTTTGAAGGCTATAGATTATTTGATACTTACACAAACAATTGGTACCAAAACTATTTGTGGGTTACACAAGAAGATTATGATAAAGGTTATCCATTCTTAAAACTAAGTTATGGTGATTACATAGAAAAGGTACAAAAAGTAAAATTATTGGAGAAATAATGTTTTTTGGAAAAGATACAAAATTAGATCGCGAAGCGGTATTTGAACAACTTAAAATAGACGAAGGAGTAGTAAATGAAATCTACCACGACCACCTTGGCTACCCAACATTTGGTGTCGGCCATCTCGTCCTCGAGTCAGATCCAGAATATGGACAAGAGGTTGGAACGCCAGTTGATGAAGACAGAGTCAAGGAATGTTTCGAAAAAGACCTCGACACAGCAATCAGCGAGTGTGAGTTGCTATACGAAGAAGGGGTGTTTGGAGACTTACCCGACGAAGTCCAGCAAATCCTGGTTAATATGATGTTTAATATGGGTCGTACAAGACTTAGTAAGTTTAAGAAAATGCATGCCGGAATTGTTGAAGGTGATTGGAAAACTGCCGCAGTAGAAGGTAGAGACAGCAGATGGCATAAGCAAGTTACTAACCGTGCTGAACGACTAATGGAGAGATTAGAAAACGTCTAGGTGATAAATAGTATTATTATTTAGAGGATTTTTTAATGGCTGTAAACAGAAGAAGTGTCAACATACTGGGCTCAACTGGTACAAAGATGAGTGAGACTAGTAACAATGTAAAAGGAGATTCCTTTTATGGCTATTCTGATGGCTGGCATACTATTCAAGCAGTTTACAATCAATTTATAGGCAGGTTCCATGTAGAGGCAACTTTGTCTACAGACCCTGCCGAAACTGACTGGTTCGGCATCAAACCCGAAGTAACTAATGGAACTGAGTTTTCAGCAGGACTAAGTTACGTTCAGTTCAATAGCAACGATCCAGGCAAAGGCGCAGAAGCATATACATTCAGAGGAAACTTTACATATTTGAGAGTCAGAATGGATAGAGCCCACGTTGGAGACGGAACTACCTACGATACCTCATACGGATCTATAAGCAAAGTAATTTTATCCGCCTAATCTGATAAATAGTGTAATACAATACTATTATTAGGATAAAACTGAATGGCCGACACATTTATTACATTAACTGACGTAGACATTACCACCTTAGAGGCGGGTAAATTTTTACGAGTACGTCCTGCAGGCAACCTAGAAATATCCCAATACGATATAACTACAGATACATTAACAGATGTAATAACTACAGGTGCTTATTCACCAAGCACAGGACAAACATTAGTATACCATGCAGATAATACCTGGAAGCCAGCAACACTAGATGTTTATAGTGCTGGTAATGGTCTTAACAAATCAGGCTTAACTTTAAATGTTGCCGCAGGAACAGACGGTGGATTAGTTAGTAATGCATCAGGTGTGTTTATTGCTGACGTTACAGATGCAGACAACGTTGCCGCAACACATGGTAACGCAACCTTTGTACCTAGTATAACAGTAGGCAGAGACGGTCGTATAACAGGTGTAACTCCAGTTGAGATTACAACCACAGCGGCTTCAAGTCTAACAGCAGATTATACAAATAGTATTACAGGAACATCAGGACAAATTACTGTTACTGGTGGGACTGGCAACAAAGCAAACGCAGTATTAAATTTAGTAGCAACAGGTGTTACAGCAGGTATATATGGTAATACAACCCATGCACCACGTATAACAGTTGATACTTATGGTAGAATTAGTTCAGTAGACTCAGTTGAATTATCAGGCGGTGGTGGTGGAGGCAATGCCTCACTAGGTTTTGCAAACATCAATGTAACAGGACAAACTACTATTGGTGCAGAAAAATTAGAAGATGATCTAACTATTACTGCTGGTACTGGCATGTCCATTACTACTCAAGCCAATTCAGATACAATTACATTTGGGCTTAATAGTGTAGCGGCCGCACAGTCAATGAGCATTCTCAACTTTAGTGATGTTAATGCTGGTAGTATTACAAATGGCCAAGTATTAGCCTGGAACAATTCCACAGCAAAATTTGAGCCTGCAAATAATTCAGGCGGAGGCGGTGGAGCCGCAGACCAAACATTAAGTTTAAGTGCAAACATTTTAACAATTAGTGGAAGTGCAAGTTCTGTAGATTTAGGTAAAACTAGATTCTATTATGCTAACCAAAGTGACTTCCCTAATGCTACTACATACCACGGTGCTATTGCACACTCACATGCCGATGGTGCAATGTATTTTGCACATGGTGGTGCTTGGGTTAAATTACAATCAGGAACAGATGCAGATGCACAAGACTTAACACTAAGCGGTAATGTTATTAGTTTAACAGGACAAAGTGGTAATGTTGATTTAACAACAATACTTGGTAGTAGTTTATCTACAGCAGAGGTTGATACACACCTTAATCAAAGTAATCCAACATCTGGATATGTATTAAGTTGGAATGGTTCAGATTATGCTTGGGTAACAAATGCAGGAGCAACTGGAGCCACAGGTGCCACAGGTGCTCAAGGACCACAAGGTACAAGTATTTCAAGTGCCGCAGTAAGTGGTAGTACTTTAGTACTCACAATGAATGATGCTTCCACTATTAATGTATCAGGAAATATTACAGGACCACAAGGTCCAGCAGGAGCAGATAGTACGGTAGCAGGCCCACAAGGTGTACAGGGTGTTCAGGGTACCACAGGTACCACAGGTGCTCAAGGCGCCACAGGTGCTCAGGGACCACAAGGACCAGCCGGCGCCGGAGATGTAGACCAAACATTAAGTGCAAGTGGTAATGTTATTACAATTAGTGGTAACAACGATACTGTAGACTTAACTACTATGTTGGCACCATACATTAAATCAGAAACAGATAGCCAAACTATAAGTGTTAGTGGAAATATTATTTCATTAACAAATGGTGGTACAGCAGACTTAACAACCACATTAGCACCCTACACTAAAACAGATGTAGATGCTCAGGACTTAACACTAAGTGGCAACATAATTAGTTTAACAGGACAGTCAGGTAATGTTGACTTAACAACGTTACTAGCAGGTGGAGGCGGTGGTGCCTCTACATTAGACGGCTTAACTGATGTTAGTACATCAGGTGTAAGTAGTGGACAAGTATTAAAATACAATGGTAGCAGTTGGGCACCAGCGGCAGACTTAAACTCCGGTGG